>ERZ791734.26-NODE-26-length-265514-cov-7.037761_pt1 | contig 265514 bp, 275 predicted proteins | sample MGYA00509953_ERZ791734 | MGnify/ENA primary metagenome ERZ791734 (study PRJEB30046, sample SAMN00792038) | human gut metagenome | study: EMG produced TPA metagenomics assembly of the A metagenome-wide association study of gut microbiota in type 2...
AGCGCATGACTGTTAATCATGATGTCACTGGTTCGAGCCCAGTTGGGGGAGCCACGAAGAAAGTCAGTAATTAAGCCAAAAACGGCTTGTTTACTGGCTTTTTGCTTTGTTTACAACATTTTTGAGTTTTAAAAATATTTACCTCTTTTTATACCTTTTGATGTGTTATACTACAGATTTTCTACAATAAAAGCCGCCCGAAATGTAATCGGACGGCTTATTTTATGCCAGCAATTTGATTGCGTTGTAAAGAGTGTCAACCTCTTGAATAATGTAGTGGTCAATGTCAACTTTATAATCGGTATGACCCATAAGAGCAATGATGTCCTCTTCTCTCGCTCCAGCAGCGGACATACGAGTTGAAAAGGTTCTGCGGCACGAGTGCGGAGTAAATTCATCGCCTAAGCCAAGCGCTTGCATCGCCGGGCGAAAACCGTATTTCAAGAAATAGTCTTTGTTCATCGCTTTGCCAAACTCTGAACCTTCGTGTGTTCGACAGAAGATTGTTTCACCTTTGTGATTTATACAGTTCTCAACCAATTTTAAAATTTTAGGGTGGATAGGTACAACACGATTTTTGCCGGCATCTGACTTTATGCCTGCGATAAAGTAAGGTATTCCTTGCTCACTTACATGGTATTGGTCAGTTGTAAGTGACAAAAACTCGGTCACTCTAAAATTAAGATAGCACATTATATAAACATAATCAGCATAAGGCACTTTACCTATGTTTTGTCTGATAAGCTCAAGCTGTACATCAGTAAAGCGTGTAGCGTTTACTTCTTCGGGTTCGGGTAGCTCTATAAATGTGCCGTAGTCTTTGTTTACAATGTCCTCTTGCATCGCAAAATTGTAAAGGCTTGTAACAAAGCATTTAATTTTGTGTAGTGCCGAGTAGCCTAAGCCTTGGCAGATTTTCGGTGTGCTTGTGACTTTGTAAGTACCTTTGCCATTAGGTAAGAGATATTTTAACTTACCGCCTGCGCCGACCTCGTGATGTGGGTTGTCGTAATAATCTATGATGAATTGATAATCCGAGGTGCGCAAGTCCCTGAATTTACGCTTGTACAGAGGTTTCAACTTGATGTATGCACTTGCATAGTTGCTTTTCACGCTGTTGCCAAGTTTTTTATATGCTTTAGTTTTTACCCATTTATCGTGTAATTGCTCAAGTGTCATATTAAAGCCATTGACGGGATTGTACTCATAATCTTTGAGGGCATTTTCTGCCTCTCGTTTTGTGGCGAAAGTTCCCAAATATACTTGTTTCCCTGTGACAGAGCTTGCGGCAGCATACGGTTTTGATTTGCTGTCTTTGCGTATGTAAATACTTCCTGTTCCTTTTGTCCGTCGTCTGTTTTTCGGCTTATCAGAGGATTGATTTTTGCCGCAATACGGACAAAACACAAAATCGTCCTGTAGTTCTTTGTTACATCTTCGGTTTATACATTTTTTCATTTTAACGCTCCTAAAAACGGGCGCAAAAATCCCGTTAAAACCTTGTAAATTTTAACGGGTTGTGGTACAATATATTTGCTGATTAAAGTACCATTGCACCCTTGTGTAGTGGTTTCCGCTCAGACTTGCGCCAACAGGTCAGGGCGGATTTTTTTATTTCTTATTTTCTATAGTTAAAGTAAGTCTTGCGTAATATATCTTTTCTGTTGCCTTTTCATCTTCAAAAGAAGAAATATACAAATCTTTGATTGCCTTGACTCTGTTCTGATTTTCTTTGATAAATAAGGCATCTTCTGAATGCAAAGAACCAATATCAAGACCATTCGCAATAACTTTAATTGCAGGCTGTTTTTCATATTCGTACTCTTGAAGTTCAACATTGATTACTTGACCGCTGAGCTTTTGTTGCATAAGTTTAGCGAGATGTTCTTGCCTATTATCATATGTAACACCTGCAATTTTAAATTTTTGGGAATGTGTACCTTTGGTTGTAAGTGTGTTTTGTGAGGTATTTGATTGTATTGCTGCACTATTTTCTTTTGTTGGCAATTTCTTGTCAAGGATAATAAGCACTATGCCTGCTGCTAAAAACAACAAACAAGCAAACCCAGTTGATACAACACCTTGAGCAAATGCGGCAACTGCTCCAACAATACCAAGTATCAATAATACAATGCCTACAATGAATTTTTTACTTTTATTCAAAATATTTCCTCCTCTTTTGATATATATTGACAATATATATATCATGTATTAAAATAATATTAGAGAGGTTCAGACTTCTCACTATTCCTATTTTTCCTACCATAGCGGCAACTATGGTAGGTTTTTCTTTTTGTTGATAAAATCTGCAAATTGCTCCTTTACTTGCCGTTCAAGAGGGTGCAGATAAAAGGCGTTTCTGCGTTCGAGCTCTGCCATTCGTTCAGCCCTGTAGGTTGCCGCCTCAAAGCTAATGTCACATAAATTTGCAATTGCAGCGGAAGTTAACGCTTGCAGTTCATGAAGGACACAGGCAGGGGCGAGTAAATCCCGAGCAAATACATTTGCTGAATGTTCGGCATCATCGATTGTTGCAAATCCGTTGCCGTTTTCCTTAAACAAGTGACCTAAAAATATATGACCGAGTTCATGCGCAATTGTAAATCTACATCGCTGAGGGGATTGCTCATCTGCATATATGATATAAAGTTTATCATCTTGCATCAAAGTTATTCCACTCTCATTTTCACTTAGCAAATTGACTGCCGAATTTTTCAGTAAAACAATGTCTGCTTGCTTTGCTATCTGACTGACTTTAACAGGCAAGTTGCTGATTCTGTAGTCGATTAAACATTGCCAAGCGGCATTGCGTGCATTTTTATATTGTCCATAATTCAAGTTTTACCACCTCATAGGTATTGTAACCTATGGGGTGTTTTTTATTATGTAATGCTTATAAGTCTGTATCGTCAGGCTCAAACTTGCTAAGATTAGCTAAGTTTACTATTTCAATAGGTTGATTGTTACCGTCACTTCGTGCGGCTTTAACCGTTGGTATCAATACTTCATCTTCTACACCAAGCAGTCTATCAACTGCAGGTTGCATATCAACTTTATTACGATATGCAAGTATAACCTTTTTCTCGTGATCCGAAAGTTTATCTATATGTATTTGTTCTTTAATTTCGCCATTTATCAAAGCGTTTATATCAATAGATAAAAAATTACATATCTTGGTGACATTTTGAATAGATGTTCCCCAAATGCCCCTACTAAAAATACCTTTAACGGTTGTATAAGGCAAATCAACTAATTTTGCAAATTGCATCACGCTTTTATATTTATCTAAAATATAATCCTGCAATTTTTGCTCAATAGTCATTGCACTCACCTCTCTTTGATAGTTAGTATATTACAAAATTTTGTAGATGTCAATAACAAATCTACCTTTATTAGTAAATTATTTTTAAAAAAGTGTTGACAATCTACCGCAAAAGGTATATTATAATGCTGCAATCTACTAAATAAGGTAGATTGGAGGTGAAAAACTATGTTATATCCTAATTTGGTGAAAGCAATGAAAGATGAAGGTGTAACTAAAACAGATATTGCAAATCTGCTTGGATTACATTTCAACACCGTAACTGCAAAACTTGAGGGCGAAACATCTTCAAGCAAAGCAGTTTATCAGGTTGGCTTTACTTTGATTGAGGCGGTAATGATTAAAAACATATTTTTTAGAAGATATGATCTTGCTTGGCTTTTTGATTTTTCTGAACACACAAAAACAGCTTAACGAAAGGAATGATATAAATGAGAGAATATTTATTTCGTGGCAAGATGATAGCTAACGGTAGTTGGTCAGAGGGCAATCCAAAATTGGAACAAGCGTGCTACAAAGTACACTACAAATACAAAAATCGGCACTTGTACGATCAATATAGATTTGAGGTGATTAAATGAACGACAAAATCCTTATCAACCCTAAAACAAATCAGGAGTACAGAGATGTACCGCCGACCGTGGCGGCTGAATATCTCGGCGTTGCTCTCAATTATGTTTATGAGGGCCTAAAAAAACAAACCCTGCCTATCGGTTCAGCCGTACAGAGCGACAAAGGGCGTTGGAGCTACAACATACCGATTGACCGGCTCAAGACCTATGCAAGCGGTGCAGATATATCATTAATGACCACACTGCTCAACAAATTGATCGGCAGCGGCAATACAATCAACGAAAGGACGGCGTAAAAATGATAAATTCGCCGTGCGACTTACCGACGGCGAAAACCTATAAGAACCGACCATATTACAGGGAAATAAAGGTAGGGGGGTGAGAAGAATGTTAGAAAATGCTGACAGAATTAAGGTTGTAAAAAGCCTTGTGAATTTTATTGAAAGAGTTACAAAAAAAGAACGACCTTCAAAGGCAGAAGTGGAAGTTCTGCCCGAGGTCGTAAGGGCTTTAAGAGAATTTATTAAAATTTAAGGTGATAAGAATGGGCGAAATTATCAAATTGCTATTTATAGCATTTGTCATAGTTGGTATAACAATAAGCATAATACTAGGCATTAAAAATATTGACAATAATTTCAGTAATTCCGATTACAGCAGCAGAGACAGCCGCAAATGCCGTCCAAAAAATAATATTGTTATACCAATGCTGCTTTTGTGTGGAATTAATATCGGTATCTTTATCGCATACAGTGTCATAGTTATTACGGAAATGTTTACATAAGAATTTGAGAATTTTTTTGGCGATCGCTTTACAACTTGTATAAGTATCAGATAAGGAGACTATAACACAGATTTTATCAGGGGCAAATATAGCGGTAACATAATCATCTTGTAGATAAAAATTTAACGAAAAGCAATCAAATGCTTTTACATCAAGATTTTTAGGTACAACCTTTATATTAGCTGAAACTGTAGTATTATTGGAGCAATAAACAGAGGTGCATTTGTAGGAAGTAAAAGGAATAAGGCTTATAAGAATATTATAAATTTCCGATAATGTCTGAGGAGTGAATCTATTATAAATATCTGATGACAACTGTGCGGTAGCTTTGTATTTAGCGTTCATTTGTTCACCTACTTTAGATTATTGGCAAGAACTATTGTACTCTCTTTATTGTTTAAGTCAAATGATCACAATTTTTTTAATTTGTGAGTGTTGAACAAAAAAATACAAACTTTCCTAATCCAGGAAAAATAATATCATTGAAAATTTAAAAATCTATAATAAACATAGTGCAATAAGGAGAAAATGAAAAAAATCAATTTCAGGTTTTCCCTTTGCGATGATAAATGTAATCTTATCTCTTTGCGCATCGTTTATGTCATACAACTTACATATGTAGTTTTCATTCAACAATGGCAGTTCAAAAATCGGATAAACCGCATTGCCGTCCGAAAGTCACTGTTCTCCTTCGCTGGTCATAGATATATCCTAAAATTGATTTGATGTTCCACATTCCGAACGGCGGAAGCAGGAACAAACTTGAAGCATCCAACCTCAAAAAGCAAGGAGTAAAGGCAGGTGTGCCGGATTTGTTTTTGCCGGTTGGCCGTGGAAGCTATCACGGTCTGTTCATCGAATTAAAATACGGTAAGAATAAGCCGACTGAAAAACAAACCGAATGGCTTAAAAGCCTTAATGAACAAGGCTACGCTGTCGCTGTATGTTATGGTTGCGACGAGGCAAGCGAAAAAATATTAAAGTATTTGAAATTAGGTGAAATAAATGAGTGAAGAAAAAAAGAAACGAGGTCGCAAGAAGAAACTCAACCGAATAGACAGGATGTGTCTTTACTGTGCCGATTACAACGCAAAGCACGGCACAAGTTACAGCTACGGAGAATTTGTAGCGCAAATCGCCGCAAGAAAAATTAAACCGCTCGGTTTGTACGATTACGCAGATTAGGAGGAAAAAATGATTGATTAAGGAGAGTGATTTGGTTGAGTCAGAGAAAATCAATATCAAAAGCAACAAGGCTTAAAGTTTATGAGAAGTACAGCGGTCACTGTGCATACTGCGGTTGTACAATCAAATTAAAGGACATGCAAGTTGACCATATTCAGAGCGTGTATTGGTATGACGGAGCAAATGACATTGAAAATTTCAACCCTGCTTGTCGAATGTGCAATTTCTACAAATCGACAAGGACAGTCGAAGATTTTAAAAAAGAATTAGGAAAGTTGCTTTCGAGGCTCGAAAAGGTCTTTACTTTTCGATTAGCTGTAAAGTACGGATTGATTAAAAAGACGGACAATCCAATTGAATTTTACTTTGAAAAGCAAAATAAAACAGGTAAAGAGAGTGAAAAATGATGAGAGAAATATTATTCAGAGGAAAATTCGGAAACGAATGGAAGTACGGATTTTTAAGTATTGAACCAAAAGGCTTGGTAATCAAAGAGCCATACAAGAACGAAAGCTCAAATGTGTGGCATATTGACGCTGACACAGTCGGACAGTACACAGACTTGACTGACAAGAACGGCACAAAGATTTTCGAGGGAGATATTGTAAAATATGGTGATACTGTTCATAATGTAGTGTTTGAACAAAGAAACGGAACAGCGTATTTTGGTCTTGTGTATTCAACACTTGAAACCTTATCGTTTGGATATTATCAAGATTTGAAACAAATTGAAGTAATCGGCAATATCTACGATAATCCTGAACTTTTAGGAGATGAAAATAATGACAAACTTTGAAAAAATCAAATCAATGAGTAAAGAGCAAATGACACATTTTATGCTTGATATTATGCTTGACACATTAAATAACAATGTTTGCGGTTATTGCGAAAATTGTGATGCTCCTTGTCTTAAAAATGAAGAAATTATTAGAAAATGGCTTGACAGTGAGGCAAGCAACAATGGCTGAATCCAAAAAAACAGTTGCAGCGGAAACACAGGACAGACCGACAGCGCCGGCAGAAACATTGTCGGAACTCGACAAACTTGTGATAGGCTTCATCGACGGTGACCTTGATGTGGCTACGCTCAATAGCTTAGATATGATATTATATTTACATTTGATGAAAGACGAAAAGAGGATAAATATGTATCTCAAATTTTCTGTGGCAAAGATGGAAAAATGTATGAATATGCGCATATATATAATAGTGAAAAAATTGAAATTGTTGTTAAAGATTTTTTGGGTACAGAAATTGATCGTATAAATATTTTGCCTCAAATGAATCCTTTAAGTGAATTACCTCAAGATAAAGCAGCACTTTTTGAATTTATGAAAGCATAAATATATTAACAACATCAACAACAGCCGAAGTAGGAAAATACTTCGGCTGTAATTACAATACGTAGATTTAAAAAACATAAAATTTAATAATCTACTCCCTCTTGTTTTAGCATATTATCTTCAATTTTATAGTGTTTGGTAATTTCCATATTATCAGCAACCCACAGTGCTAAATCGCCCGAAGAAAGCTCTGCATCATCATCAAAAACTCCGCATACGGAATAGTCATCATCGCGATAGCAATTAATAGCTTTATATGTTTTATCTATAATTATGTAGGAATATTCGACTGCAATAATATTTCCGTTCTTACCACTATATTTACTGAAAGTAAAATCGGTTGCCCATTCTTTGTCCTCCCAAGAATCAGGCATTGTAACATCCGGTGTACTTATTCCGTCAACAAGTATATTAAAGTAATCCCTAATGCTTTCAGGAGTTTCAAATGTAACATCCGGGAAATTGTCCATTACTTTGCCTATATTTATATATTCAATATTATCGCAAATTAAATCTTTAATACCATCATATTTACCATTAAATAAATCATTATAAGCTTGTTTGTATTTGTCATCAATTGGCATTAGCGAAGGAATGATATAGTTATCTATACTTAACTTGTAGGGAGAAATTTTATCGTTGGCATTTGTTTCGTTTGCTTTCGAACTAAAACAGGCAATAGAAACATAATCTTGAGTTAATACTTTCCAATCTGATGGCACGTCAAGTGAAAAAGTTACATAATCTTCTTGGCTGTTTTCCGTTACCGTTTTTGTTTCTACATCAGGCCTAATAATTTTATTATTCTGCTGACATCCTACGAGTGAAATCATAAGCACGATGGATATTATTGCTGATAAGATTTTGTTTTTCATTTGTATGCTCCTATTCCTATTATATATTTTAACTGGAAATTATTTGAGATTTTTGATTTTATGCATTTTTTACTAAATTGTGATATCTATTATACTTCTTGTATTGCTTTTTGTAAAGTAATAATAAAAATAAATTTCAAACTTAATTAAAGTAATAAAGGTAAGTATATCAGGACTTATGCAAAGTTATGTGGGATATGTTTGTTCTACGAAAGGTGGCATAAGATATGGATATACTTGAAGATTTATATTATGGAAACTTATTCCCTCACGAAAAATGTTCAAGGCTTGACGATGAGGTCAAAGAACTATTGAAACTGCTCAACAGGAATGAAGAAAAGTTTGTGGCAACCCTGACTGAGGTACAGAAAGAAACCTTCGAAAAATACAAGGACTGCAATCGTGAGATTTCTGAAATCAGTGAGCGAGAAATATTCCTGAACGGATTTCGGATGGGTGCAAGAATTATCATTGATGTAGTAAATAATTAAGAAATCGGATAAGCAATCAATGAAATTTGACTGCCTATCCGATTACTTTTTGCAAATTTTACTCAATACAAATTATATTCAATGCTTCTTCCTTGGAAATTTTATCCTCAAGATAATTATCTCTCGCAGTTCTCGCTTTTTCAAGCCAATCGTAATATTCCTCAAAACTTAAAGGCTTTTCCACAGTACCAGGTGTGTTAAGTGTTCTTTCATAACGCTTATACATTTTGCCTCGCTGTGTGTCAAAAGTTTTCAGCACCTCATTTCTGTTTGCCAAGATTCGGTGCTTTAATTTCGGCGCAAATTCCTTGCAAGTTTTACCATTATTCAGAACTCTGTCGCAGTACAGGGTTTTCTTTTTTGTCTTTGGCACAAAGTATCTGCCACAAAGCTGACAGCGGCAGAGGCGGTATCCGTTCTCAACAAATAAATGTAACAGCAGAAAATAATACTCTGTCAGGTTACGGATATGGTACATCTGTCTGGATTTGTTATCCTCAAAATAAAATACGGTGGAAATCTGTACGCTGTTGTAATTGAAATCTTCGTTAACATCAATTTCTATTTGATTTGATAAATCGCTGAAAAAGTGCAAAACAAAAAACTGCACGGTTTTTATCTGGTCAAGATAGCTTGCATATTCACGCAGATAATGTTCAGTTCCGTCGTTCTCTCCTAAAAAATCCTCAATCATAAGTCTGTTCAAAAGACCGTAAAAAGTTCTATATTCCGCCAATGCCTTTTCTGCTTTTGCAGTTAACTTTTTAATCAGTGCAAATCTTTCTTCACTTTCATCAGGATATGTTCTGTAAACTTTTCTTATTTCATTTTGCAGTTCAGAATACTCTTCAAAATCTTCTTCTGAGAAACTAATCAACTCATTTTTGATAGTAGTATTTTCAATTGGAATCTTATTGTTATTTTCCTGCATATAGCCGGAAATATTTCCTTTGGAATCAATTTTTAATAATAAACCTTCGTGCTTTGCCATATACACCTCTGTCCTGAAGTGAAAATTATAAAAATCACTTCAATTCATTTTGTCATATATTTTTCTTGAAAAGTATGAGATTATTGTATCACACTGGTGAAAAAATTCCAACAGCTTTTGGATTACAACTGAATAACCATACCAAAGCTAAAATATTTTGAAATCATATGAGGTATGAGTAACAGGGAAAGGAGAAAAATGATTAAGAATTTAAATTTGGAGTTGAGCAGTAAGGCAAGATTTGATTCAATCGACGGTGCAAGTCTTGTTGAAAAAGATTTGCCGAGAAAGAAGTTTATAATCAATTCACTTCTTGCAAGCGGTCTTTCGATTATAGCCGGCTCACCAAAGGTAGGTAAGTCGTGGCTTGTTCTTGACTGGTGCGTTCGGATTGCAAAAGGCAAAGATGTATGGAATCTGCATACCGACAGCGGTACAACTCTGTATCTGTCACTTGAAGATGATGAAAGCAGATTGCAGGACAGGCTGACAGCGATAACCGATGAAGTGCCGAGTGATGTTCATTTTGTTACGGATTGTTCAAAACTTGATGAAAGGTTGGAAGAACAGATTCAAACTTTTGTTGATGAGCATATGGATACTGTCTTGATAATCATTGACACGTTTCAACTTATCCGTTCTGCAAAAAATGACTCGAGCTATTCAAATGATTATCTTGAGGTACAGAAACTCAAAAAACTTGCTGATGAGTTGAAAATTGCTATTCTTCTGGTTCATCATTTAAGAAAGCAAGGCGACTCTGACCCAATCAATGAGATTTCAGGTACAAATGGTATAGCTGGCTGTGCCGATGCTCTATTTGTTTTGAAAAAAAGCAATCGCACGCAGGGCAACGCAACTTTATTTTGCACGGGAAGAGATATTGAGGACAGAGAAATTGAGCTTGCATTTTCAAAAGAGGATTGCACTTGGAAAATGACTGCAGACAGCGCAGAGAATCCGAATATGCTTTTGCCTGATGAAATGAACTTGCTCATTGAGATGATGAAAGCAGAAAAATATTTCAACGGAAGCAATGCGGAATTTCTTGAACGATATAATGCTTATTCAGGCAAAAATCTTTCTGCTCGTATTCTGAAAAGGATGATGAACAAGTGGAAGTATGACTTGAATGATAATCACGTTTATTTCAAATCGTATAAGGAAAATAACATCAGAAAGGTTGAAATCAAATATGATTTTGAGATTGATAATTCAGATAGCGAGTACGTTAGGTACGATAAGTACGATGAAAATATAGCCGTTTGATTTATCGTTTTTATCGTCCTTATCGTCCTTAATGCAGATGTTGAGCAGAATTTGGCGGTTTGTCCGACTTTCAAGAGAAAACGGATAAAGTACCCGACTTCAAGCAAAAATCAAAATTTGGGCGGTTTGTGAGCGAAAGTAATTCTATATAACGGATTATGAATTCAGCGTAAAGTTGGGGTTCACATTTTCACAGCTTTTAAGCTGTGGCAAGCAACGCATTCGGCTGGTCGCTGACCTGCCGAATGCAATATACGGGCAGAAGCCCGAACCCACTTTATTGGCAAAGGAGGAAACCTAAATGAAAGACAGAAAAATGAGCATAAGAATATCGGAATCCGATTTACAGAAGATTCACAATAAAGCAGACAAGGCAAATTTAACTTTAACCGAATATATAACGAAGGCTTGCCTCGGAAAACAAATCTTTGTTGTTGACGGACTTGATGAAATTATCCGTCAGCAAAAGGCTATCGGCAGAAACTTAAATCAAATTGCAACACTTTGCAATATGGGTAAAGTCATTTGCTTTAATCTTGCTGAACTTACAAATCAGTATGCAGAGATGAATAAACTACTTACCGATTTGCTTGACAGAAAGAGGTGGTCATAATAGCAACAGTAAAATTTATCGCAAGCAAACAAATGCAGTCACGGCAAGGGTTAGCTTCAATCCTTGCCTACTGCAAACAGGATAAGAAAACTTTGTACGATGGCAGAAAGCTGGTGAGCGGAGTGAATTGTGTAGCAGAGTCAGCGTTCAATGAAATGATGAATACTAAAATTCAATATAGAAAAACTGATGGCAGAATGTACTATCATTTGTTTCAGTTGTTCCACCCCGATGAACCTATAACACCCGAAACTGCTCACGAAATTGCTTTGAAGTTTGCACAAGAGCAATTCAAAGGTTATGAAGTTTTAGTTGCTACTCATATTGACAGAGAGCATATACATTCACACTTCATTTTAAATTCTGTCAGTGCTGAAACAGGATTGAAATATCATCCAGATAAAAATGAGATACAACGGTTGAGAGATTATTCTGACAACCTATGCAGAAAATACGGTTTATCAGTTGTAATTCCTAAGCAACCAAAAGTAAAACAGATGTCGGCAAGAGAATATCGTTCAGCAGACAAAGGTCAAAGCTGGAAGTTACAGCTTGCAATAGCTGTTGATGAAGCTATGAAATATGCAACCTCAAAGGAACATTTCATAAGCCTGATGGAGAACGAAGGCTATGAAGTTAAATGGACGGCAGAAAGAAAAAGCATTACCTACACTACACCAAATGGAATGAAGTGCAGGGATAATAAATTACACGAAGAAAAATATCTTAAGGAGAATATGGAAAATGAATTCAGAATACGGGAAGAAATCACCACAGGAATTAAAGGAACAAGCCAAAAAGCAAATGCAAATCGCCTCAAAAGCAGAACCCTGCGTAGCGGTTACGGAGCAGAACTGGAAAGCATTAATTTCAACTCAGACAGCACAGATAGATATGCTGAAATCAATACTGGACGAAATTTCAGAACTGACTACGAAAGAGGAAATACGGATATACCTCAACCGCCAGATGAATTCCTTGCAGAAGTCTATCGACAATTCCAATGCAATGGCGCAGACCTTCAAGAAGGAGCTTCAGAATATGACGAACAATTACGTCAGTCAGATAAACAATGCGGCGAAGAATGCTTCACAACAGGTTGGGAGCACGAGCGAGAAATATTCATACAGTATCAGTCAGGCGGAGGAGAAACTGAATCATCATGTGAGGATACTGTTTTTCCTGGCTTTGATACCGACAGCTATTACAGCAATAACGGAAATGATATTGCATATCTGGTCGCAAATCTCACAAATATTTTAGACAGCAACCACCCTGTAGAGGACTGCACTACAATGAAAAAACCTCGTAAAGAGAGAAAGAACATACAAGAAAATCCACAAGGCGGATTTGGTATGAAGATGTAAAGAAAGGATTGCCATGAACGAAACTGAAAATAGAATAACACCAATCACAAGAAACGATATTGCGTTTAACCGCCGTCATCTGTACGAAAGCGATAAGGTTAAAATCGGCAAAAAGACATTTTTAGTCACATCGGTATTTCCTATCGGAACCGAGAACGGTGACAACCCAAGTGCCGATGAAAAAATTAAAAATTTACTTGAACGAAAAACGGGATAAATATTTTACTGGACATTCAAACCGAGTAGGAGTATTGTTGACTTGCAATCCTATTCGGTTTGATTCAACAGAGCCTGAACGGCTCGGAAAGGATGAAAAAATTATGAAATCAAACCAACAAAAGATTACCGCACTCTACTGCCGTCTTTCTCAGGAGGACGAGTTAGAGGGTGAATCAAACAGCATTAAAAATCAAAAAAGTATGCTCGAAAAATATGCCGCCGATAACGGCTTTGGCAACTGTCGGTTCTATATTGATGACGGTTACAGCGGAGTATCCTTTGAACGCCCTGACTTCAAGCGTATGATTGCCGATATGGAAAAAGGAGAAATTGGAACTGTTATCACAAAAGACCTTTCCCGACTCGGCAGAGATTACCTTAAAACCGGTACATATATTGAAATTATATTCCCTCAGAACGATGTGAGATATATTGCCGTAAATGACGGTGTTGATTCCGAAAAAGGCTGTAATGAATTTATCGGAATCCGTAATTACTTCAATGATTTCTTTGCTGCTGACACATCCAAAAAAATCAGGGCAGTCCAAAGAGCAAAGGCAGAGCGTGGTGAAAGGATAGGCTCTAAGCTTCCTTACGGATATATGAAATCCGAAGATAACAGGTTAGTACCCGATCCCGACACTGCTCCCGTGGTAAAACGAATCTTTGATATGTATGTCAACGGAGTGGGAACCCGTACGATTGCAATGACTCTTGAAAGAGATAAAATTATGTCGCCAAGCGCATATGCCTACTACAAATACGGCAGAAAAGAAAATGGCTTGAAGCTGAATAATCCCTATCTGTGGAGTGATGTTACACTTAGAGGAATGCTTGTAAACGAGGTATATATCGGCACAACGGCGAACTACAAAACCACCACCAAATCAAATAAGCTGAAAAAGCAAATTCACAACGACCGCAAGGATTGGCTAATATTTGAAAATACCCACGAGGCTATCATTGATAAATCCACCTTTGAAATGGTGCAGAAGTGGTTCGCAGGAAGAAGAAAACCGAATAAATCAGGTAAGACAGATGTGTTTGCCGGGTTAGTTTATTGTGCCGATTGCAAAAGCAGAATGTATCTTCGCCGAGTGCTTAAGTATCCTAAAGAAAACAACTACCTTTGCAAAACCTATCAGCGATACGGTAATAATCACTGTACGGCACACAGAATCAGCGAACAGGATTTACACGCTGTGATACTTCAAAAACTGAGAGAGGTAACGGCATATGTACGTGAGAATCCCGAAGAATTTTATGAAATAGCAAGCCGTAATGCAAGAGCCGAAGCCGAGCGTGAAATGAAAACTTATCTGAGGGAAAAAGAAGCGGCAGAACAAAGAATAGCAGAGCTTGAAAGTATCATCCGTTGTCTGTACGAAGACCGAGTGCTCGGACGAATTTCTGTTGAACGCTACGAATCATTGTCATCAGGATATGAAACCGAGCAGTCAGAACTGAAAACTAAGCTTAATGAGATGAACGCCTTTCTTGATGAGAACGAAAAGCGAGAGCAGTTGATTCAGGACTTTATTGAAAATGCAAAGAAGTACATTGACATTCAGGAACTGACGCCTGAAATTCTCAGAGCATTCATCAGCAGAATTGAGGTGCACGAAAAGGCAAAATGGCATTCAACAGAATGCGGAAATGATATTGTGATTTACTTCACCGTTGAGCGCAAGGAACAGCTTAATGTATGGCATAAAGAGATTAAAACCGCATAAATCAAGATGCCGAGGGGCGAAATTTCCCCTCGGTTGTAAAAGAAATATTTTCTGACAATAATGATATTACGCAGATGCAATGCTGTTCAATATTCTGTCGTATATGAGCAACAAACTTCTCGGAGAGGAAAACACCGTTGCATCAATAGACGAACTCTATTTGTTTCTTTCAAATTTAACAGCTATTGAGTATATCAGAAACGCAATGAAGCGCGTCCGCAAAAAGGACTCAGCCGTGGTTTTAGCCAGTCAGAACATAGATGATTTTTTGATTCCGAGCGTTAAGGAATACACAAAACCCCTGTTCTCAATTCCTACTCATCACTTCTTATTCTTCCCCGGAAATATTAACCCTAAGGATTTTGAAGATGCCCTAATGGTTGAGCCAAACGAGTATGCCTTAATCAAATTTGGTGAGCGTGGCACTTGTCTGTATAGGTGCGGTAATGAACGCTATTTGCTTCTCGTTCAGGCTCCCGAATATAAGTCTGTTATTTTTGGTAGTGCTGGGGGTAGGTGATATATTTACAAGATGAAATCACTTTGATATAATAAATATTATCTTTTCATTTTGAGGTGGTTTTATGAGTAAAAAAATTGAATGGACAGTTGAGATGGCAGATAAACAGATAGAAAAATGGAAGAAAATAAAAGGTGTCATAATAAGAGCTAATCAACTATCTGAAAACGATGATTGTGCAGTGTTAATCTATAAGTTGTATCTTCAAAATACATCAGTTGCAAAGGTAGCCGAAATACTAAATGAACAAGGATATAGAACTCCCAGTGCAACGGGGACAAGAAAAATCTCTTCAAATGATATTTCGGAAGTTATTAGAAGTGCTGAAATAGATGATAAAGAATTACAGGAACTGGTTCGATCTATCCATTCAAATGCGACTAATTTTATTAATAAAATTTATAACTAATTATCTGTCACAAAAATCCGATTGATTTTCGTATGAAGTCAATCGGATTTTTTGTTCAGGAGGTGATTTTGTGAGCGCTACCATAGGTGCGGCACTAAAGAAAATAGCAGTTTCTCTGCTGACGGATAAAAAGGTAATAAAAACAATAGGCGGTATAATAATCGGCATAATCATAATTGTGGTTATGCCGATTGTTGCTGTGGTGTCTGTTTTCAACGGCAGTATGGATATTGACACCGACAAGCTCAACCAGTCTATACTGGAAAACATTTCAGCAGAGCAGATGGAAAATCTACAGCTTATCAACGACACGATGACAGAGGTTGAAAATCAACTCAAAAGCAAAAAACTGTCCGACTGCAACACGCAGGCAGAGGTTATCTATCTGTTTTCTCTGTCCGATAAATCAGAGGATGAGGACTTTGTAAAAAACTTTGTATCCTGTTTCAAGAAGAATCAGTCTGATGAGGATTTGATAAAAACCGTCAATCAGAAATTCGGAACGGAGATTAAGTATGACGAGTTTCAGAAAATGATGCAGTCAATCAAGGGTGCTGAAATCAGTACCGCAGGCTTTACTGACAAGACCACGAAGAACAATCTCGACCTTGTCAAGTGGTGCGAGAACGCATACAAAAATGGCTGGGGTTATGTTTACGGCGGTTACGGTCAGATCTGTACAAAGCAGTATCTCGACCAACAGGCAAGTCTGTTTCCCGGCAACAATGAGGCAGGCGGTGAAATGTGACAGGTCGGTGAGAAATGGCTCGGCAAGAGAGTATGCGACTGCATAGGCTTGATAAAATCTTACGCTTGGTACAACGCTGACAGCGGAGAGATTGTCGCAGGCTCAAACGGCTTTACCGACTGCGGTGCAAATTCCATTTGGAGCAGCGTTACAGAAAGCGGCCCGATTTCCAATATGCCCGATACACCCGGACTTGCCGTTTGGATGAACGGTCATATCGGTGTGTATATCGGCAACGGTGAAGTTATCAAAGCACAAGGCACAGCCTACGGAGTTGTCAAAACAGAGCTTAACGGGCGAGGTTGGACAAAGTGGCTGAAGATACCGAATATAAAATATGTGGAGGTAAAATCAAAATGAAGAAAACAAGCGTAAGCGTTATGTACGATGATGAAAAGCTGAATGCAATTAAGCTGTATATGTCACAGCGTGATTTGGATTTCAAGGAAGAGCTTGAAAAATCTGTGGACGCTCTGTACGCAAAATATGTCCCTGCAAATGTCAGGGAGTTCATTGATATGAAAGGTTCACAGGTAAAAACACCCAAGCATAAAAAGCCAAAGCCACAGGAAGAAAATACCGAGGTGGTAACTTGAAAAATCAGAATTTCGGAATAGAAATTGAAATGACCGGCATCACTCGCAGTACTGCGGCGAAAGAGGATTTGCTCTACAAGGCATTAAAAGTGAATGTATCAAGAGAACATTACTGTCAAAAGATGGACACACGCTTCCTTGATGAAATCAATAACCGTCCTCCGATGTCTATGGAGCAATTCAAGTCAATGTGGTATGACGGCGAGGATTACAGCTACCGACACTATGATGACACACGCTACCATGCTTTGAATCTTCACAGCGTGTTCTACAAGGGTACGATTGAATTCCGTCTTTTTAATTCAACCTTACACGCAGGCGAGGTCAAAAGTGCTATTCAGCTTAGCCTTGCAATCAGTCATCAGGCTTTAATTCAGAAGTCTGCAAGACACGCTAAAACTGTATCGGATAATGAAAAGTACACTTTCAGAACTTGGCTTTTGAGATTGGGTTTGATAGGTGACGAGTTCAAAACAGCTCGTCATCATCTGCTAAAAAATCTTGAGGGCAACATTGCGTGGAAGGATCCTGCACAGGCTGAAAAGCAAAAGGAAAGACTTGCTAAAAAACGAGCCGCACAGTTGAACGATACAGTTCAGAATACAAACGAAAATATAAATATCAACGAACCCGAATCTGAAACTGCAACTGAGCAGAATGAGGATTCGGGTTTTGTTATGAGTATGTAAGGAGAGAAATCTATTATGAGTAAAAAATTATACATTGCCTATGGCAGTAATCTCAATCTTAAACAGATGAAATACCGTTGTCCGACAGCAAAGCTTGTCGGAAAGGGTGTAGTCGAAAATTACGAATTACAATTCAAGGGTATGCCTCACTGCTCCTATGCAACAATCGCACCTTGCGTCGGTAAGTCCGTTGCCGTTGCACTGTGGGAACTTCAGCCGAGAGATGAAAAACTGCTTGACCGCTACGAGGGTTATCCCTCCCACTACTTCAAGCAAGACTTGCCTGTTCGGATGAGTAATGGATCGGAAACGACAGCGATGGTTTACATTATGAATCTTAAGCAGAATTTCGGATTGCCCAGCGCAAGCTATTATGATACTGTATTGCAGGGGTACAAGGACTGCGGTTTTGACTTGAATGTTTTAAACGAAGCCGTAAATGACAGTGCAGAGAAATTCTACGATAACCTTGAACAGAACAATCTGTTTGATTCACCTGATGAAGATGAAGATATGGGAATAGGTGGCATGAGTTTATGAACGAGAGAAAGAAATTGAAAAAGCATCTCGGCGATAAATATATTTTCAAAATGTATTTGTCTGTGAACGAGGTTAAGAAATTACTTTCCGAAAATTCAAAAGACAAGCACGACACTCTGTTTGCTTCACTCACAGTCGGCTGTGTGAAAATCAACGCTGTTGTATTTCCTACTCCCGATAAAATGCTCCTCGGCTTTGACATTCTTGTAAAGGACACACCCGAGAGCGAGGAATGGATTTGCTATGATACGCTATCGGACGAAATTAAGTTATCCCCTCGAAGTATTGAACAATCAATGTTCGATATTCTGAATCGTGAGATTAAGGAGTACGGACTGTCATATACCGAGTGCAATTTTGAAGTAATAAACGGCAAAGTGATTAAGTAAAGAATTACGGGGGTGTTTTCGCCACATTCGCCCTGTGTTGGCTTTTAATGGAGAAGTCGGGAAAGTTATCCGAAACCAAAGGAAAATAGAAACATGGAGGCTTGTGGCAAGGTGTGAAAAATCGGAGTTACGGCAATTCGGGCAGTTTTTCAAGGGTGGAATTTTAAGCAGGATAAAGGCGTATTCCGTGCAAGCACGGATTCGCCGAAACACACCGACCGGCAACGCCGTTCGGGGATTTTCAAAGGTGTTACATTTTTCGGATTGTGTTACCGCTTGTATTCCGAACTGCCCGATTTTGCCGTTTTGATGAGGTTTTCTCTGAATACCCGAAGTGTTACTGAAAGGAAAGGTGAAAAATGGACAACGATTCAAAGAGAATAGGACTGTATATCAATCAGGATTTGCTTAATACCTGTGATAATGCAATCTCAATAACCAATGCAACATCACGAAGTGAATTCATATCCGACGCAATAGAATTTTACATTGCATGGCTAAACTCAAAGAATGTAAGTCGTGTGCTTACTCCTGCTTTGGAATCCGTAATCAGTTCAAAAATCCTTGATACCGAGGACAGGATCGCAAGGGTACTATTTAAGCAGGGTGTGGAGCTTGCAATGCTGATGCATGTTGTTGCGGCGACCAATGATATTACGGAAGATCAGCTGAGAGATTTAAGAAAAATTTGTGTTGATGAGGTCAAACGCAACAGCGGTAAATATAAGTTTGATGATGCTGTAAGGTTTCAGAAAGGGTAAGCTATGCCGAGAATTATTATGAAATCACCCTACATCAAACCGAATTCCAAAACTCATATCGGGAATTATGTTTCATACATTGCCACCCGTGACGGAGTTGACAAGGCTGACAGCACACAAAAGTTTATGGAAGCAACTGAAAGACAAAAACATATTATTAAGAAATTACTTTCTGATTATCCTGACTCAAAGGACTTGTATGAGTATCAGGATTATCTTGATAAGCCAAACAGAGGTAATGCTGATGAATTTATTTTGCGGATTGCCGAAACCCACGCTGAACTATTCGGTGACCGAGAAAAATATGTAAGCTACATTGCACAGCGACCGAGAGTAGAAAAAATATCCTCTCACGGCTTATTTACCGATGGCGGTGTGCCGATAGTTTTATCCAATGTGCAGAAAGAGGTTGCAGAAAGCAAGAGTAATGTGTGGACGCATATCATTTCTCTCAAGCGAGAAGATGCGGAACGGCTCGGATACAACAATGCAAAAGCTTGGATGAATCTAATTCGTTCACAGCGAAATATGATAGCGGAGAATATGAAAATCGCTCCCGAAAATTTCCGATGGTATGCGGCATTTCATAACGAGGGACATCATCCTCACATTCATATGATTGCATATTCTACAAAACCGAACGAAGCGTACCTGACGGAAAATGGCATTGAAAATATCAAGTCAAATCTTGCAAAGGTAATCTTCCGTCAGGACTTGATAAGTATTTATCAGAAGCAAACCGAACATAGAGATAGGCTCCGTGCTGAGGCTCGTGACATAGTAGAGGATTTGGTTTCAAAGATTAACTCTGAAATATATATCAGCGCGTCAATTCAGCATAAGCTGTTAGAGCTTGCCGACAGGCTTTCAAAAACGAAAGGTAAAAAGGTTTACGGTTATCTGAAACCCGATGTAAAAGCAATCGTTGATTCTATCGTTGAAGAGCTTGCCAATGACAGCAGAATTAAAAAACTGTATGATTTATGGTATGAGCAAAAAGAAAATACAATCCGCACCTACACGGATGAAATGCCTGACAGGATTCCGCTTGCTAAAAACAAGGAGTTCAAGTCAATCAAGAATGCAATAATCAAGGAAGCGTTGAAACTAAATCTCACTGAAGATGTGGTTGAGAAAAGCGAAAATTCGGACAATGAATCTGTTACAAAACCCTTTGAATATGAAGAAAGCACCTCTGCCGAATCAGTCTTTGATTCAGACAGAGGTGTTCTGTATCCTCATTATTCAATTAAAACCAACCGCAACAGCGTTACAGTTTCTTCCCTTTATCTCCTGCGCTATCTCTGCAATATGATTCAAAATAAATTAAGATTTGAAGAAAAGCAGAAAGCACAAAGAACGGATAAAAAGTTACAGCAGAAAATTAATGATAAGAAACAGGCACAGGGGTTGAAAATGTAAGTTTGATAAACCGGAATTTGTCTATCACAATATTTTTTCATTTGCATGAGCGTAGTAAATAATTTTAGGATTGTAACTCATTACAAGTTTCCAATCATTTTTTAATTTAACATTGTCGTCATAAGCATCAATATATTCGATAGGTTCTAAATCTCCCACAAAACAAATCCCATTATCCAAAATCAACGCTATGCTGTCCTCACTATGACTTGGGGTAGATATAATTTCCCCTTCAATGCCCAAATTTTCAAGAAACTCTCGGCTATCTTTGCTACTGATAATTATTGAATTATCAGTATTGATAGGCTCATAATCTAATCGTTTATCTTTTCTGAAAATCTCGTCTGCAAAATGAATATGCGAATTTTGTGTATCAATTAGAAGTAGTTTTACTCCTTGCTTCATTAGAACACTTATTAAACCAATATGGTCAGGATGGTAATGTGTTGCTAAAACATAAGAAATATCACTAATTTTAATGCTGTGTTCTTTAATTGCTTTATAAAATGCAGGCAATGTTCCTGCAAAGTCAGTATCAATAAGCAAACTACCACGTTCTCCTTGAATAAAGAATGTATTTGTATTGCCGTATCTCAACTTACTTATCACAAAACCACCTTCGCAACTTCAGATTTATCAATCTGTTATTTTTCAATTATCATATCATAGACAAATAAAATTGTCTATAAAAAAATCAGCCTACCGCCAAGGAACATCTGCACCCAAACGCTGATAGGTGCCACCTGTCACAGTGATAAGAGAAGAACTCCCCACTATAAGATATTACAGCAGAAAAGAAAAATATACACAAGGAAGTGATTACAATATCAACCTACATTCATTTTACAAAAGAACAGCGAGAGCAGGCAAGGCGAACAGACCTTGCTAATTTTTTAATCGGTCAAGGCGAGAAAGTCAAGAAATCAGGTTCAGAATACGAATGGCTTGACGGTTCGCAAAAGGTAACAATCAGAGGCCACCTCTGGTATCATCAGTACGAACAGAAAGGCGGTGACGCAGTTGACTTCATCCGCAGATTTTATAACAAGGACTATGCCGAAGCGGTTGAAATGCTTTTGAATAACTGTGGCGGTCAAATCATAACCTCACCGCCCACAGGAAAAGAGCGTAAACCCTTTGAACTGCCGCCGAGAAATGATAGAATGAGCAGAGTTTTTTCTTATCTGCTGTTGACTCGTGGCATTGACAAGGATGCGCTTTTTGAGTTTGTGCGGAAGAAAATGATTTATGAGTCAGCCGATTATCACAATGCTGTCTTTGTCGGCTATGATTCAAACGGTAAACCTCGCCACGCACATAAGAGAGGAACGGTGACGAGTAATCCGTATAAAGGAAATGTTGCAGGCAGTCAGCCCGAGTACAGCTTTCACTTTAACGGCACAAGCGAAAAGCTATTTTTATTCGAAGCTCCCATTGATATGCTTTCCTACATTTCAATGCATAAGGAAAATTGGAAAAGTCACAGCTATGCGGCGTCCTGTTCAGTCTCGGACAGGGTGCTTTTTCAATGTCTGCAAGACAATCCGAACATCAAAAATGTGTTTCTCTGCTTTGACAATGACGAGGCAGGACAGACAGCAAATAAACGCATAGCCGAAAAATTAAATTCAATGAATATCCAAAACGAAATTCTTATTCCAACGCATAAAGACTGGAACGAGGATATTTTAAACGGTGAAAGGATTGATGAAATATGCCGTCAGGTGTTATAACTCTGATTATTGTGACAGGTTCAATGTTTGCCTTGTTCATAATTATTTCTATGGTGGGCAATCACTATTCACTCAACCGAATAAAGAATAAAACAGTCGGACAAGGTCAGCACGGCATGGCTCGTTGGGCAACAAAAAAGGAAATCAAGAAAACCTACAAGCAGATTGATTTCAAACCCGATGAATGGCGTACAAATCCCAACAGCAGACCAACTGAGCAAGGAATAGTTGTCGGTTGCAAGAACAGCAGAAAAGGAACAACAGCAATGGTTGACACAGGCGATGTCCACGCTCTGATGATTGGTGCGGCCGGTGTCGGCAAGACTGCATTTTGGCTTTATCCGTGCATTGAATATGCTTGTGCAACGGGTATGTCATTTTTATCAACCGACACAAAGGGTGACATTGTTCGAAACTACGGAACGATTGCAGAAAAGTACTATGGCTACAAAATTTCTATTATTGACTTGCGTAATCCCACACGCTCCCATGGCAACAATCTTCTACACCTCGTAAATAAATATATGGACTTATACAAAGCAAATACCAAACAGCTTGTTTACAAGGCAAGAGCAGAAAAATATGCGAAAATCATTTCAAAGACGATTATTCTTTCAGGAATGGACTCAGCTTCATTCGGACAGAACGCTTACTTTTATGATGCGGCAGAGGGACTTTTAACAGCAACTATTCTGCTTCTTTCAGAATTCTGCGAACACGAAGAACGGCATATTGTTTCGGTATTCAAAATCATTCAGGAATTACTTGCACCAACCAATAAGAAAGGCAAAAATCAGTTTCAGTTGCTTATGGACTATCTTCCCGACGACCACAAGGCAAAATGGTTTGTAGGAGCCGCACTGAACACAGCCGAACAGAGTATGTCAAGCGTTATGAGTACGGCATTGTCAAGGCTGAATGCTTTTCTGGACTCCGAGCTTGAACAGCTTTTGTGTTTTGATACAGAAATAGACGCTGAAAAATTCTGTAATGAAAAGTGCGCAATATTCATTGTAATGCCGGAAGAAAACCCAAACACTTTTTTATGGTTTCGCTGATTATTCAACAGCTTTACCGTGAAATTCTGTCCGTTGCCGACGAGAACGGCGGCACGCTTAAAAATCGCTGCGTATTCTTCTGCGACGAGTTCGGTACCCTTCCCAAGATTGACTCTGCCGAGATGATGTTCTCAGCCTCCCGTTCAAGGCGGTTGCAGATAGTGCCAATAATTCAATCCTTCGCACAGCTTGAGAAAAATTACGGCAAAGAGGGTGCTGATGTTATCATAGATAACACACAGCTGACCATTTTCGGCGGCTTCGCTCCTAACAGCACAAGTGCGGAAGTCCTATCAAAAGCACTTGGTTCAAGGACTGTAATGTCTGGTTCGGTTAGCAAAGGCAAGGATAATCCGTCACAATCCTTGCAAATGATTGAGCGACCTTTGATGACTCCCGATGAGCTGAAGTCACTTTCAAAAGGCACATTTGTTGTTATGAAAACAGGTTTTTATCCTATGAAAGTAAAACTAAAGCTGTTTTTTAAATGGGGTATTAAATTTGAAGAAAAGTATGAGGTCATGGAAAACAGCAACCGTGAGGTTCACTATGCCAACCGTTCGGAGTTGTTCAACAACATAATCCAAACATACTGCCCTCACTATCTTGAACAGACTGTTACTGATTCGGATTTTGATGAAGCAAGCGGTGAAAAAAAGAAGAAAAATGAAAATCTTAAGACTTCGCCAAACGCAGAACAGACCGAGAGTGAAGATACTATTAATTCAGACAGCAAAACGATCCAACGGAAAAACCCGAAAATTTAAGCGGTGAACAGGACACGAATAAACCGAAAAAGGTTGTCATAAAAACTCAAAGACCACCACAGGGGGATAACAGCAATGAGTAGATTAACTTTTCTGTATCAAATGGACTTGCCTCACAGAGCCGTAGCCGTATATACCTACCTCCACGACCGAGCAAACAAAAATGGCGAATGCTGGTCTTCGGTAAAAACAATAGCAGGCGACATAAAACTGTCGCCTGCCACAGTAAGAAGAGCTATTAAAGATTTAAAAAAAGTTGGACTAATCGAAACCAAGCAGAGATACCGTGAACAGGGCGGTAAAAGTAGCTTGCTATTTAAAATAAAAATGCTATGACTGGTTGTTAGCTGGTAAATTAGAATTTATTCCGATTACGGAGGTAAAGGTTTTTGTATTATTATCATATTTCATTTCTAAATTCCCATTATACTTTGCAACCACCTTTTTAATGCTCCTCGTACCGACCCCGTGTATACCGGGAGTGTTTTTAGATGACACGAGAATATCATTTATATATTTAGGCTTTCTACCGCAAGAATTTGAAATTTTAATAATTACAAAATTTGAATTTCTTGTGCAAATAGAAAAATCAATAAATTTATCGTCAGTCAACAATGCAGATTCAACTGCATTCTCTAATAAATTATCTAACAAAGCTGTTATATCATGTTCTTTCATAAAATCAAGATTTGCGTTTTTGATGCTTATTGTAAAATTAATTTTATTTTTTTTGCATATTTCATAATATCTATGGGTTACTAAATTAACAACTGAGTTTTTGCAATAATCTACAGGATTCATAACACTAAAATCTTCAACAATTTCGGATATATATTGTGATATATTTGAATCTTCTTTTTTCGATAATTGCTGAATGGTTTTTAAGTGTTTCGTTATATCATGAATTAATATTTTTGAATTTTCATTTTGTTCTCGCAACAATTCATAGTAGTTTATTGTATCTTTTTCTTGCTGATAATCTAACAGTATTTGGGTGTATTTCCGGTTTATTCTTATGGTTGCTTCATGGAGATAAAATACGATTATGTTTGACAGTAATATGAGAATGTTACCTATAATGATAGCAATTTTATAATTGTCATTTACAGAGTAGAATGTACAAAGATATACATTTGTATGCATTAATATTATTGAAGCCATGGGTAAAACGCAAAGCAGTAATGAAAATTTAGAACCTGTACTTTTAGATTCTTTTTCAGAAAATTTTAGAATACACCATATAAAAATAAAATAAAGCAATTTACTTATAATTGCCTGAATTATGAGAATAAATGCATCAGACTGGCTCTCAAAAAGACTAAAATGAAACACAACAGAAAACGAGAAAACAACAATTAATTCTGAGATAATCATTAAAAATAACAAGATGAAATTTGCAAATATAGCAGATTTTATGTTTGTGTTATAGCAAATTTTCAGGACAATAAAGTTGCAAGCATAAAAACAAACAGCATTTATTGGTGGGGCTTCGATAAAGTTTATCGCATAAAGAATCAAACCTGATAAAAGTATAAATATTGGAATAAGATTTCGGGATATTTTTCGTTCAAATTTAAAACTAAAATAATAAAAAGATATGAGTGATTCAATTAGGAAAACCACAGCATAGCATATATTTGAAATCATATTGTGCCTCCCATATATTCATAAAAGGCTTTTTTGAATGATGCATAAAAACTACGAGATATAGGTACTGTTGTTTTTTTAGAATTAAACGATAACGTGATTTCGTTTTTATTAAAGTCTGTTACATTCTTTAAATTAATTATGTAACTATAGTGTGATTGCGCAAAATAACCGTATGATTTTAGGCGATTTTTCCAATAATCAAACTTTTTATTTGAAATGAACTCTTGTGTTTTCGTAACTAATTTAGTTTTGCGATTTTCTATAGTTAAATACAATATGTCAATTGTAAATATATTGTGACATTCATCGAAATAGTCTAAGATAATTTTTTCTGTGCTTTGTTTATACAGATTTAAAGCAACATCCATGCTTTTAAAAAATCTATTTTCATCAATGGGTTTAGATAAAAATCTGAAAACCTTTAAATCCATCGCATCGTCAAGGTATCCTTGAAAAGATGTAACTATAAAGACAATAATATTCGGATTTAGTGTTTGAAGATGTTTTGTAACAGAAAGTCCATTAACACCGGGCATTTCTATATCAATAAACGCAAAATCAGTTTTAATTTGTTTATCCAATATAGAATCCCCATTTGAAAAGCAGGTAATATCAAAATTATAGGTTGACTGTTTTGATAATTTAAGGAGAAAATTTTTGATTTGCTGAACGATTTTCAAATCATCATCACATATCAGTACATTCATAGAGCTATACCTCCCTAATTAGGATTATAACTCAAAACAATAGATTTGTCATCTGCTTTGTTCCTGTTCAGATAAAATTGCATCAATTATTTTAGATATAAGTTTAAGTGATTTGTCATCGCAGAGATTTAATTTATCTACGATATTTTGTGAGATATTGTTACTTTTTAATGTCCCTAATAAAAGATAATCAGGAGTGATATTTAATACATTGCAAATTTTTGCAAATGTTTCAATACTTGGAACAGAATAACCATTCTCAATATTAGAAATGTGATTGTTTGAGAGGTTTGTTTTTTCTGCTAAAGTATTCTGTTCCATTTTAATTTCTTTTCTACGCTGTGCTATACGAACGCCTATTTTTTTGTAGTCAACATACATAAATATCACCCAATAAAATGTTATCAATTATCGGCAAGATTGTTAACAAATTAAGAAGGTAATATACTTATACGATTGTAATATTCAAAAAATAATTTAAAAGTTTTTATAGAGTTGTAAGATAAATCGTTATAACAGATGAAAAGTGCAATTTTTGTCGAATTTATTGCCATTTTTGTAAAAATCAACATTTACAAATATTTTTTGATAAAATTTATAACAAGGAGGTTGATTACTATGAAAAACGAAAAACTATTATCAACTAAAATTAAAGACGGAGTCAAAAAAGGATTGTTTGCTACATTGAAAGTTAACGCAAATTCTTCAGGGTGTTATATAATCTATCAGCCTAAAACGCCAAAGGGTTTTGAAAAGTTTAAAAACATCAAATGATCAAATTGATTTCAAGCAAAGTCGCCCGTATCTTATGCAAAGATGAAAAGCATACAGATAATTATGAGTTATATGAATATGCCATATACATAATTTTGTCCTCTGCATTTCATATGGCGACAGTCATAGTTTTAGGATTGGTTTTCAATCTATTGACTGAAAGTTTAGTGTTTTACTTGTCTTTTATAGTTATTCGTAAGTTTGCAGGCGGCTATCACGCTAAAACGCCGGTCAGGTGTTATGCGTTTTCTGTTATTTCAAGCATAATAGTGTTGTGCTTAATTAAATTGTCAAATAGTGTTTGTTTTATTTTTACTTATGTACTTATAGTGCTTGAATTATTTTCTGTTGTGTTGATATTACTAATATCCCCTCTTGATACAGAAAATAATCCCTTAAACAGCCGCGAGAAAAAATCGTATAAAATGTTAGCGGCTTTAATTTCTACTTGCATATTTACTATATCAACACTATGTGTTTTTACTGGTTGTAGAAATATAGGGCTTTCAATGATATGTGCCATAATAATGAGCGCAATTGTTTTATTGATGAGAAAATTTCAGATTATTTGTGAGGATGTTAGTAAAAGGGGGTGAGAAAATGAAGTTAAAAGTATCTGTTTTTGAATATCTTAATCAAAAGGTTATGTATGTTCAAGATGTTAATTACTATTTTGGAATAAAAAATGATTTTAATATAAAGCTTGGGGATTATGAACTTAGTAAAGATCAGATTTTAGCTATTGCAAAAGAAAATGATCCTGAAGAGTATGAAGTATTTGTAAGCACAAGTATAGAAGAACGCTTGAATAAGATAAAAACTTATGATATTGAAGAGATAAAAGAACAATCATCTTATGGGCAATTTACTTTATGTTTGCATCCGTCTCGAAAATGTAACTTAAATTGTAAATATTGTTTTAGGGAATCAGAATATCTTGGAGAACAACAGCTTACCTTTGAGGTTGCTAAAGATGCGATAGATTTTTTAGTTGATAAATACGCTCCTTGCGCAAGTAAATATGTTGTAGATTTATCAGGTTCTGGTGAACCTTTACTACAAATTGATTTAATAAAACAAATTGTAGAATATTGTAAAAAGAAGCGTAACAAGATTTGCAAAAACATTGAAGTAATGTTCTGTACAAACCTTACTCTGCTTACACCGGAAATAGTTGAATATTTGGATAATGAGCCTGCTATCATTCTTGGAACAAGCATTGACGGGGATCAGATTACTAATGATAACAATAGAGTATATGCTAACGGAAAAGGTACATATGCAGACATAGTAAAAGGCCTAAAAATGTTTAAAAACAAAAAATTAGGACTTGCTGTTACTATTACTCCTTTAAATCAGGATGTTGATTTGATTTATGACTGTCTTTATCATTTACCAAATGTTGATTGTGTTAGCATGAAATTTATTAGGTGTTATGACGGATCAAAGTATGATTTTGATAATTTTGACATTTCATGTTTAATTAGTAGATATGATAGGTTGTGTTGCAATGTCCTTATAGAGTTAGAAAAAGGCAACTTTGAATACTTAAAAAAGCTCCTCAAAGGCGGCGATTATTTTGGTGGATTTATTTATGGGAATCTTTTTAAAGGCACATATAAAATTTACAGATGTGATGCTGGCAAAAGTAGAATAACGGTTAATAATGCAGGAGATATTTTTGCTTGCAGCGTTATGTATGGAAACAATGATTATAGGATTGGTAGTATATATAGCGGTATAAATAAAGAAAGTCAGTCAAAATTTGAATGTGTTACTATTGAAAGTGTAATGCAGTGTAAAAATTGCGAGATTAAAAGCGTTTGCGGTGGAGAATGTTATGTAAATGCATATCTGAAAAATAGTGATTTTTATAATCCAATTGATAAAATGTGCAAAATAAAGCTTGAGTTAAACAAGCTAAGCATGTCGTTTGTTAATAAGATAAAAAACAAATCTAGCGTGGTGTATAGTAAACTTATTGACTTTGCTTTTGAAATTAATAGTTATGAAAATACACCTCTGGCAGTGTGGGCTGTCATGAGCTTTTTAAATGCAAGAAATGTAATTGTTAATTATTCTGAAGTGAACAATTATATCGCGAAATATGACAATATAGTAGAAGGTATATTAAACTATCTTAAGAAATTTGATGACAACATATCTTTATACAAAATATACAATGGAAAAGATATGAAAACACCTGCAATTGCTATAATTAACAATACACAATCAAATGCACTTGATTTTTTACATATAGTAAGTATTAATGATGGTAATGTTATTTTCAAAGTTTTTGCATTAGGTAATGCAGATGTAATGAGTTTACCAATATATGAATTTACAAGAGATGTTTCTTGTATAGTTATTTGTTAAGATAGAAATACCTAATAATGCTTATAGGTTTTTCTATATGTTATTCATACGGATAAGAATAACTAGTAGAGGAGGTGAAATCATGAAAAAAATAAATATTAATGAATGTTTAAATGAGCTTAATATTGTTGAATCATCAGAAGAAACTATGAAAAAAATAAATGGTGGTTGTACAATCCAAATAGGACGTTGTCTCAAAGATGGTTCGTATTATGTTGTATCATTAACAAACAGATGTAGTAATTATGTTAACCACATAGCTGAAGCAATTACATACTCTATGAATAATGAGAATCTCAAACCCGGCAAATACGGTAAAAAACGCAGTTATTAAAATTTAAAAGTATTGCGTTTAGTAAATAAACTTTTTCGCTTATCCGTATGAATTAACTGTTTTTTCTTGATTAAGATTGAGGTGAAATATCAGTTGTATATTAAATTGACATCAATATTTTTATTGCTGGCAATATTATTATGTTTTGCATCCTGTTCAAAGAATAATGAAGACGGTCAAAAATTAAAATATTATACCATAAACAATGAAGATTCGGTTTGTGTAGAATTGATACAAAAATATAATAATTATTGTCTTAAAAAACTTGATGAGTCATATCAAATTGAAATTGTGGAATTTGATTCGGAAGATACTATGCTTACAAAAATATCAACGGAGATAATGGCGGGGAAAGGACCCGACATAATTTCATTGAATCAAAAATTACCTTTTGAAAAGCTGATTGATAACGGTTCATTTGCGGATATAGATGAGCTTGCGGAATTATACAAATCCGATATAGATTTTGATGACTATAATTCAACAATAATGGATTGCGGAATTTACAATGGAAAGCGATATATTATACCTATAACTTATTGCCCCAATATACTTATAACAACTCAGGAAATATTAGATAAATATAATCTGGAAAATACTAACTTTTTATTTAAAGAGTTAGAGATACGGTTATCTGACAAAGACCATAGTTATGCGCTTTTTGGAAATAAAGATGAAACATATAAGTTCTTCCTTTCCTATGTTAATGAATATGTGGATTTTTATAATAAAACTACAGAATTTTCAAGCGATGAATTTACCGAGAGCTTAGATTATATTGGAAAAATGATTAGGAATGATAATTCAAGAAAAAAAGGAACTACATGGGATATAATAGGTAATTATTTGTTTCGTACTTCACAATTATCTTTCGACGGTTCTATGATGAGTACGCTAAATTCTTATTTTTATATTTATAATAATAACAGCACGCCGGTTATTATTCCAAACTACAATAAAAAGGCGAATGCAGTATCAGCATTTGTTCAATGTGGTATTGCATTGAATAATAATTCAAATAACAAAGAAAAAGCATTGGCTTTTATTCAATATGTTTTAAGTTATGATATTCAAAAATTATGGAGTGAAAGCAGCTCATCATCATCAATAGTGGTAAGGGCACTGCCTGTAAATAAAGCTGCTTTTGAATATGTAATTGACCATACGTCAAAACGTGTATATGATATTAATGATGATGGAGAGTATGAGAAATCTGAGGAAGAATATTCAGATGAAATAAAAACTAAGTTTTTTAATGAATATTTAGATATGATTAACAGTATAAGCAGTTGTACTTTATATGATTATCTGGAATTTGAAAATACTTATTACAACTCCTCGGTTATCGGAGATATTGTGAACGATTACTTAAACGGGGATATTTCAAAGGAAAAGTTTATACGTCAACTCACAGCGGCAACGGAAATTTATTTAACAGAATGAACTGGTATATTATGATTAGATTCAAATGTATATTACAAAATGATGAAACAGATTGCGGTCCGGCTTGCCTGGCCGCAATTTTTAGAAAATACGGTTTAAAAGTTACAATAGCAAAAATTCGTGATATTGCAGGTACTGACCGCCAAGGTACCAATGCACACGGACTAGTAAAGGTAATTGAGCATTTTGGTTTTCAGCAAAAAGTTGTTGAAGCGGATAAAAGTGTGTTAACTAATAAATTGCCTTTGCCTGCAATTGCACACGTGATAATTGACGATTCCTTATTGCATTATGTAGTTATAACTAAAGTTAAGGGTGATACTGTAGTAGTTTCCGACCCTGCAAAAGGAATTGTAAAATATAAAAAAGAAGATTTCCTTAAAATCTGGACTAATATTTTAATTCTAATTGCACCAACAAATAAATCTCAAAAGGGTAATAAAAAACAAAGCACGTTACTAAGTTTTTTTTGCCTGCTTATTTCTCAAAAATGGTTATTGCTGAGGATTTTTATTCTGTCTATGATACTGACCTCAATAGGAATTATTACTTCTTTTTATTATCAGGTTTTAATGGATAATATAGTTCCAAGCTCTTCTTTAGAAATGCTGAACTATGTGTCAGTTATTACTTTGTGTTTATTCTTTGTGCAGATAGGACTGAATTTTTTAAGAGGATTTTTAATTGTAAAATTAGAGCAGAATATTGATATTCCTATTATGCTGGGATATTATAACCACGCTTTGATTTTACCCATGAAGTTTTATTCTATGCGTGATACCGGCGAAATCATATCTAGATTTAATGACGCTTCAAGTATAAGAGATATTGTATCGGAAGCGTCATTAACAATTATGATGGATACTATTATGGCAGTCGTAGGTGCAGTAGTTTTATTTAACAGCAACAGGCTATTATTCTTGATATCTGTAGTTATGCTTTTTTTATATGGGATAATAGTTTTTGTATATAATAAACCAATTAAAAAAAACAACAGAAAAATAATGGAAATGAATTCTAAGGTTACCTCTCAATTTATTGAAACTGTAAATGGTATTGAAATTATTAAAGCTTTTAATCAGGAAGATAACGAAAAAGAAAAAACGGACAAATTGTATAGGAAATTTTTAAAAAGGGTATTTAACGGAGGCGTATTATCTCTTAGCCAGCAGACTGTAACTATGTTTGTTGCAGTTGTAGGAGAACTTGTCATCTTATGGATTGGCGCTACTTATGTTATTAAAGGAGAACTGACGATTGGTGAGCTAATAACTTTTAATGCGTTATTAGGATATTTTATCGAACCAATAAAAAATTTAATTAATCTTCAACCGCAAATACAAACGGCAGTTGTAGCGGCCGATAGATTAGGGGAAATTCTTGATATATCTCCGGAATACGAAAACAATGATATGTGCACAGCTTATGATAGTGAAATCAAGTTTGACAATCTTATAATCTCGAATCTGAATTTCCGATATGGAACACGAGACCTTGTATTAAAAGATATTAATTTAGAAATTAATCATGGAGAAAAAATAGCATTTGTTGGCGAAAGCGGTTCAGGAAAAACTACTTTGGCTAAATTATTGGTAAGGTTATATGAGCAGGAAAAAGGAAATATTAAACTTGATTCCGTTGATATAAGGGATTTTCCAATAAGTCAGATAAGAAATAATTTTTCTTACATATCGCAAAATGCTTTTCTTTTTAGCGGAACAATAAAAGAAAATTTGTTGTTTGGTAATTCTGATGCAAGTGATAATGATATATTAAGAGTTTGTAAAATATGTGAACTTGAAGAATATATTAACAGTCTACCGTTAAAGTATAACACCAGAATAGAGGAAAACGGCAAAAATTTGTCAGGCGGTCAAAAACAACGTTTAGCAATAGCAAGAGCTTTATTAAAAAATCCGAAAATTTTAATTATGGATGAGGCTACGAGTAACCTGGATTATATTACTGAAAAAACTATCGAAAATACAATTAATAAGTTTTCGAAAAATATGACAACAATAATCATAGCTCATAGACTTAGCACCATTAAGGATTGTGACAAGATTTTTGTGTTCAAAGACGGTCAGATAGTTGAAACCGGAAATCATAGAGATTTACTAAAGCAAAGGGGGTATTATTATCAACTTTGGAATGGACAAGATAAGAACAATATTTAGAAATGATATTATGAAAAGAAAATTATTGACAAGAAAAAGAAAGGAACATATAGCGGCATATCTGTTTATATTGCCATCATTTTTAGGGATAGCAGTTTTTTACGTTGTGCCGTACATAATTTGTTTTATAAAAAGCCTATACGTTGGAGGCACTTTTGTAGGAATAGAAAATTACATACAGCTTTTTCAAAACAACACATTTTTGCTTGCACTTAAAAACACGGGTATATTTACAGTTACGGCGATACCGTTGTTAATGGTGATTTCGTTTTTGATAGCGTTGTTCCTTAATTCTTTTAATAAAATATCTTCCTTTTTCAGAAGTGCATTGCTTATTCCTGTTGTAGTTCCGATTGCATCTCTGATTTGCGTGTGGCAATTAGTTTTTGATGATTACGGTGCAATCAACGGATTACTTAATTCACTTGGATTTAATACTGTTGAATTTTTTAATTCGGAATGGTCTATGGTGATGATCGTTTTTATTTATGTGTGGAAGTACTGCGGATTTTGTGTGATTCTTTTTACGGCAGGCATTGCCAATGTTTCGCAATCTCTCTACGAAAGTGCAAGGCTTGATGGTGCAAGTTCATTTCAAATAGTTACAAGAATTACTATACCGATGATTACACCGACAACATTTTTTGTTTTCCTTATGGAATTGATATATTCTTTTAAAATCTTCCGTGAGGTTTTTGCATTGTTCGGTAATTACCCAAATGCTAATGTATATTTTTTGCAGAATTTTATTAATAACAATTACTACAATCTGAATTATCCCAGACTTTCGTCAGCATCAATAATTTTATCCGTGTTTATGATAATTGTTCTGCTCGCATTCTTTATCTTTGAACGCAGGCACAGCTTTGCGGAATAGGGGGCGATAAAGTGAAAAAAGCAGTAAAAATAATTAAATACATTATTCTGATTTTAATTACGGCGGTTTTTCTTTTCCCTGTTGTATATATGATTGCCTGTTCCTTTATGTCAAATTCACAGGTTGGCTCTATGCTCGACTTTACGAACGGAGAATACAAGGAAATCAGTCTTATTCCTGAGATGTTCTCGCTTGAACAGAATTATCAGGTGTTCTTCAGACGCCCTGAATATCTTATTAAATTCTGGAACTCGGTAATTATAACATTTCCAACGGTGATAGGACAGGTCATTGTATCTGCACTTGCGGCGTTTGCCTTTGCAAAGCTTAAATTTCCGTTCAGAGATAAGCTGTTTTTTGTTTATATTGTTCTGTTAATTTTACCGTTGCAGGTAACTCTTGTGCCAAACTATATAGTGCTTGACAATCTTGATTTGCTTAATAGTTTTCTCGCAGTAATACTGCCCGGTACATTTTCTGCATTTGGAATTTGTCTTTTAAGACAGAGCATAAAGTATATTCCCGAATCATCTATCGAAGCCGCAAGAATTGATGGTGCGTCATATTTTAAGATATTTACAAATATTATTCTCCCTCAGATTAAGGGCGGACTTATAACCCTTACTCTGCTTTGCTTTATAGATAACTGGAATGTGGTTGAACAGCCGCTTATCTACTTTGATGATGAGGCTATGTATCCGCTTTCAATCGGGCTGTCGGATATCAGCAGCTCCGACTACAGCATAATTTTTGCCTGCGGAGTTATGTTTATGATAATTCCATTGCTTATTTATCTTTACGGACACAGGGATATTGATTCACCGTTTGTTCAGGTCGATAAAAATTAGGAGTGGCAGATATGAAAAAAGATAAATTAAAAAAATATTCAATACGCTTTGGAATTACATTTTTAATTGTAATAGCCTTTCTTACATACTTTTCCGGTACAATAGATAATATGCTTTTGCCACAGGTGAAAGTCAGCGATGTAGCATATGGCACCATTAACGGTGAACAGAGCCGAGACGACAGGTATTTAATACCGCTTTCTGCTGTTATTGCTATGGGAGATACCGGCTCTGTGTTTGTTACAAAAACAGACGAAAATAACAAGACAATCGTAAGCGAAGCTACTGTAAATATTAAAAACAGTGACGATTTATATTATGAGGTAACTTCTGATGAAATGTACGGCGGTATGAAAGTAGTATATTCAACTTCAAAGAGTATTTCAAACGGCGACAGAGTGTATATTGTGGAGGAATAACAGATGTCAAAGAAGAAAATTTTGTCTGTTGCTCTGATAAGTGTTTTGACGGTATTTGTATTTTGTCTTTGCTTTTATTTCAGCGGTAATGCGCTTAATCAATTGCCAAGCATAACGCAGATGAATTATAATCTCAAGTCTGATGAAAAACCTTTGACAGTAAAAGATATGAATAATTTATCGGACAGAATTTCATTTAATCAAGTCAGCTTTTGTGCAGAACTTGATGAAACAAATGTAAAGGAAGAAACTGTTACACCTGTTCTTACAAATGAATTTTATTTTGAAATTTACGGACAAAAACTTAACGGTGACAGTATTACTAAGGAGAATATAGAAAATGAAGACAAGGTTGCAGTTATCTCAAGCAGTCTTGCACTTAAATTGTTTTTTAATACAGATGCAGTAGGGAAGACAATAACGCTTAATGATGAAGTCTATACGATTTGCGGTGTTATTCAGGAAAGCGAAAACATTATTAACAGTCTTTCGAGTGATGGAAAGCAGAGAGTTTACATTCCCTATACCTGTTATAGCGGATATGAAAATTGTGATGTATATACTATTTCATATGACAATTCGGCAAGCTCTGCACCATTAATTGAGCAGATGAAATTATCTCAATACCACTCGACAAATTTTTCTGAAAAAGCAAAGGTAATCAAAAACTTTGAACACATTATATATCTGATACTATTCATTGCTTTGTGTTTTATATCGATGAAACTATGGTACAGAATTTGCAAAAAACTTATCAAAGATATAAAAGAAAATCTGAATGAAATTTACTTTTTAAATTCTTTTAAATCCATACCGCACAAATACACTTTATTGATTATAACGGTACTTGGCATACCCACTGTATTGTTAGTAATATTTCTTCTGTCCGATTTTAACATTTTTATAATTTCCAAGTACATCCCATATGACAATATTTTAGATGTGCCTTATTACATATCAGCTGTTGTTAAAAATTCAAATGACATTAATTCTCTTGCATTGATGGGCAATACTTTTCTTGTTAATCTCTACTCAAGTTCTTTTTCAGTCCTTGTGTGGTTGCTGGTTATATTTGCGTTGTTTTCTGTAGTTCTTTTTAGTATTGTTAATATAATAATAAATAGAATAATTTTGTTAGTTCAAAATAGAGGCTAAGATTACTCAATTTTTAGAGAAAGGAAAATTTATACAATGTTATTAAAATTTGAAAAACTCAGGGAAGAGCGACCAAAAGTTAGAAGAGTCTTTGATGAAATAAGTGATTTTTGTGATAAAATGTTAGTTGTAAACTATATTATTCTGTTTGTTTGTTCTGTAGTCATAATTGGTGTACCAACTGCATTAGCTTTTTTATCCTGTCCTGAAGATATTCGTGTATGGATTGCGTCAATTGTAGGTGGAATTTTATCTCTGGTTGTTATTCCGCTGTTAATTAATCATATAAAACGCAAACAGAAAATGGTTGACGAATTATATGAAAATAATAGGCCTTTATATGAAAGATTGAGTGATATATTAGTCAAGTTGTTAGCGGATGAATACATTGCTCATAATAAAAATGTACGTGCTGAAATGAATACTGCTGCAAAACAAAATCTAATTATATCTTCATTAAAGAAGTTTATTTGCGAAAATTATGAGAAAATGTGCAATACATTTTCGGTGAGTTTAATATGGGATATTGTTGATGTATATAATGAATGTTTGAATGATATTACAAAATATAGCAATATTCGAGCTAAAGTCAGAAAATGTTTTCGTAATATGAGAAGAGATTCAGGTGCAAAAGGTTCATTTTATATTAATCAGGGTGTAATAACTATGCTTTGTTCTGACAATAACGAAAATAGATAAAATACATAAGAAATAATTTAATATATGCTTGTTAAGTGTCGACAGGTTTTAGCTTTTAATGCTATACTTGTCGGCACTATTTTTTGCCATTTTTGCATTAAAAGCAGGAAGGGCAAAATGATTTATAGAAACAAAAGTCCTCCAATTGATCTGAAATAAAGATTTCAGGATTGATTGGAGGACTTTTTATGAAATGTATAAGTTCAAATAATAAAGAAATAAAAATAATTGATTTAAATGAAGAGTATCCCGGATTGACATCAAATGTCCGCTGGGCAGTTGTGTCCGATATGAATTATCAGGAGCTTTCAAATGAATTTGGTGAAGAACTCAAGCCATTTACTCCGTTTCTTATTCTTACGGAAGAACATGGTGAAGAAATTATTAGGTATAACCGAAATCAAGAAAAATTTGATTGGCGTATGCGTAACAAAGAAGATTTTATCGGATATGAAGATGGAAGAACTGAAAGCGTACATAAGGTGAGATGTGGTGAAAATCTTATAAGTTCAATAGAGCTTAAAGATGAATATTCAGCTTTATATTCCGCTTTAGATGATCTGACTGATAAACAGAGAGAAAGGATTATATTGAACTACATAAATGGTTTGTCAGAAAGAAAAATCGCCGCTTTGCAGGGGGTGTGTCAGAAATCCGTACATGAATCTATTGCATCAGGATTGAAAAAATTAGAAAAATTAAAAGCTTTTTTGAGAAATACCCCCTCAAAAGCTTATTCCCCCTCCTAATTAATGAAGGGGTTATTTTCCAACCTCTGTTGAACATTGAAAACTGAATATCAGTACATCAGATACTTTCCTTCTGCTGTTCGGAACGGACAAGCCACATGAGCGAACATATTTTATATATCTTCAGGACTCAGACATTGAAAGGCAAATTCAATGACGGCGATGACAGGCAGATGGGATAATGATACTTCCGTTAAGTCAAAAGTCGAGCGTGATAGAACCGTCGCAACCAAAGATGGCGGCTGTGGGAGATCCCCACGGTGGTGAAATTCCAATGAGGCTATAATGCAATGCCGTCTGATGTGTTCCTTGTCGCAGGGCATCGGGGATAAATAGCGACAACAGGATAGCGTGAAAATTAGAACTATCCAAAACGATTGATTTTATCCCGACAGCAGAAGATTTTTAATTTTCTGCTGTCGGGGTATTTAGAAGAAAATTACTGAAGGAAGGTGTTAAAATGTTAGGCTTTATTATAGGACTTTTTATAGGAACATTTATTGGCGTATGCATTATGTGCCTGTGCAATGCAGCGGCAAAAGCTGATGAGCAGATGGAAGATCATATAAACGACAAAAACAAAAAATAAGGAACAGGTGATAATTTGAACGAAAACTATATAAATGAAAATAACATTGATTCAGAACACAGAATAGAATCTGTTATAAATGACTGTAAGGTCACAATCTACTTTTCTAAAAACAGAAATAACCATGTTGAAAGGAATATTCTCGAAAATCTTTTGGATACATTTGAGAACAGAATGAACGCACAGATTGGATGCTGAATTTCTTTAAGTTCATTTTCAGATTTCGCTGGATATTATAGAAATTATGTAGTATTGTTGGTTTGCAAAAATCGTATGAAAGGGTGATAAAATGAAAAGAGTATATTGCTTGTACAGAGTATCAACCAAAGGTCAGGTTGATAAAGATGATATTCCAATGCAGAAAACCTCGTGCAGAGAATTTGCAGAACGCAACGGCTGGACAATTCTGAAAGAGTTTCAGGAAAAAGGCGTGTCGGGATTTAAAGTTTCGGCAAGCGACAGAGATGCAATTCAGGATTTGAAAAGCGCCGCTGAAAAGAAAGAATTCGATGTGCTTCTTGTCTTTATGTTTGACAGAATAGGCAGAATTGATGATGAAACTCCGTTTGTCGTTGAATGGTTTATTAAGCACGGCATAGAGGTGTGGAGCGTTAACGAGGGCGAACAGCGTATGGATAATCATGTGGACAAGCTTATGAATTACATACGATTTTGGCAAGCCAACGGTGAAAGCCAGAAAACATCAGCTCGTGTTAAAACTCGCCTTAACCAGATGACGTTAGACGGCAAATTTACCGGAGGTGTTGCACCATTCGGTTACAAACTTATAAAAAGCGGCGAAATCAATAAAAAGGGAAAAGAGCTTATGGATATAGTCATTGACGATGATGAAGCTCCGATAGTTAAGAAAATATTCGAGATGACAGTTAAAGAGGGTTACGGCTCATATCGCATGGCTGACTTTCTGAACAGTCACGGCATCAGAACCCATAATAACAGCAAATTTCAATGTAATACGGTTAATCGTATTCTTAAGAACAGGCTGTACTGCGGTTATCTTGTGTCAGGCGGTGTTGAATCACCGTATATTGAAAGACTTCATATCATTGATGAAAATATCTTCGACCAAGCTCAATTTATACTGAAACAACGCTCATCAAAGAATGAGGAAAAGCAACAGATAGCAAGGACTACCAAAGGCAGTACATTGCTGTCAGGGAATATATACTGCGCTCACTGCGGTCAGAAAATGGTATCAACAAGCTATATCGACAGATACGACAGGGCAGACGGAAGTCAGTACAGAGTTCGCAGACAGAGGTATATATGTACCAATAAAGCGATGAAAAGAGGTGCATGTGACGGGCAGTCGGCTTATGTAGCGCACAGAATTGACAGTGCTGTACTTGCAACATTGAGAGATTATCTCGCCAAAATCAAATCAACGCCAAAAGATATAGCACTGGAAAAACGCTACAAATCCGAAATATCGGAGTATAGGAGAAAACAGACAAAGCTTGAGAAAGAAATTGAAAAGCTTAAAAGACAGGTGGTTGAATTATCTGCTGAAATAGGACGCTCACTTCTTGGCGAAAGTCGCTTCACTCCCGATATACTGTCCACTTCTATTGACAATACAAACGATTTGCTCCATAAAAAAGAAATTGAATTAAGTGATATAAAGTTCAAGCTTGCCAATCAGCAAAATGCGATGGGCAGGCTTGATTTTTATTATTCACAATTCAGAACTTGGGCAGACGAATTTGACAATTCAACAATGGAGCAGAAGAAAATGATAGCCTGTCAGCTCATAAGAGAAGTGAAAGTATCACGAGGTTATGAATTAGAGATTATATTCGACCTTAATTATGAACAATTCTTATCTCTATAAAGCCTAATAGATTGAATTTACAAATTTATTCTGCTATAATATTTTCAGCTTAGAAGTGGGTGAATATATATGAGCGAAGAAAATAAGATGCAAATTTTTGAAGATAAAAAGATTCGTACTGCGTGGAATGAGTCGGAAGAAGAATGGTATTTTTCCATAGTTGATGTAATTTCAGTTCTGACTGACAGTAACGAACCTCGTCGTTACTGGAGCGATCTTAAGCGAAAGCTTAAAGCTGAAGGAGCAAACCAGTTGTACGAAAATATCGTACAACTGAAAATGCAATCTCCTAAGGATGGTAAAAATTACAAGACGGATGTTGCAAATACAGAGCAACTTTTGAGAATAATTCAATCTATTCCGTCACCAAAAGCAGAACCTTTCAAAATGTGGCTTGCAGAAGTTGGTCGAGAGAGAATTGATGAAACCATAGATCCTGAACTTACCATAGAGAGAGCCCTTGAAACATATCTGAAAAAAGGATATAGCAGAGAGTGGATAAATCAAAGACTTCAGGCTATACAGGTAAGAAAAGAGCTTACTGATGAATGGGATTCTCGTGGCGTTAAGCAGGGTGTAGAATATGCAATTCTGACTGATGAAATTACAAAAGCGTGGTCAGGAATGACAACCCGCCAGTATAAAAATCTCAAAGGATTGAAAAAGGAAAACCTGAGAGATAATATGAGTACGCTTGAGTTGGTACTGAATATGTTGGCAGAAGCTACCACAACCGAGATTTCCAAAGAGAAGAATCCTCAGTCTTTTTCTGAAAACAGAAGTGTTGCAAAAGAGGGCGGAGAAGTCGCCGGAAATGCACGAAAAGATATCGAGGAAAGAACAGGAAAACCTGTGATTACTTCAAAAAATGCCGTCGATTTTTCAAATCTCATTTCCGATGTAATAGAAAATGATTTTGATAAAAATGAATAAAGTATTCTGATTGCCTTGTGAGTTAAAAAATCCCGCAAGGCTTTTATTATATCCCAATTTCCAATTTATTTCTTGGATGTTTTGTAGAAAGAATATTTTTCTGCTTTTTAATACTGGCATGAGTGTAAATTTGCGTTGTCGTAATTGAACTGTGTCCGAGCATTTGCTGAATATATCTGATGTCAACATCTTCTTCAAGCAATAGCGTTGCAAAAGAGTGACGAAACATATGCGGAGTAATGTGCAGCGGCACTTCTGCACCGATTGCATAGCTGTTAATCATATTGCGAACAGACTGCTCCGATAGACGATTGCCAAGCCTGTTTATAAAGAAAAATTTGTTGGTTGTTATTTCACATTCAAACGCTTCTTTATACCTTTTAAGCAGCGCCTGAACATTTTGATTGCAAATTTGAATCAGGCGTTCTTTTGAGCCCTTTCCGTAAATTTTGATTATGTAATCATTAAAATCAATTTGTTCAGTCGTGAGTGTGCATAATTCAGAAATTCTCATTCCGGTGGCAAACAGTAACTCAAGTATGAGTGTATTCCGCAGAGCAACTTTCTTAGTATAGTCAGTTTTAGCTTTGGTAAGTTGTAGATAAGCAAACCTAATAATTTGCTCAATATTATTTATGGGAATAGTTTTTGGGAGAATAAAGGGTTCTTTATACTTGATTTGTATCTTATGAAAAGGGTTAATTTCTATAAGTTCCTCAATTTCAAGATAGTGAAAAAATGCTTTTAGCGAAGCGATTTTTCGTTTAACACTCTTAGGTTTGTACTTGCAATGCAGTAAATCAATGTATTGCTCAATGGATTTTTTGTTTGTCCATTCAATAGCAGATTCCATAGTGAATTCAAAATACTGCCTTAAATCAATAGTGTATGATTTTATCGTTTTCTGATCAAGATTTTTTCTTGAAAGGCAAAAGTTTAGATAATCAGTTGTTAGATTATTTGCTTGTACATTTTTTATTTCCATCGCATATAGCTCCTTATATTTAATAAAATTATTATGCAATAGAAAATAAAGAAAGTCTATTCAAATATCTATATTTATTTTGCCTAAAAATTTTATTTATTGAGCAATAAACAAAATTGTATTATACAAAATGCATAAAAATACCGTGTGAAATTTTGTAACTGATTTACGTAAAAGTTATTTAAATATTTGTCAAATTATGTTATAATTGACACCATAAAGGGTGATTATAAATATTTTTATATTATGTACCCGAAATATAGATTTAGTTAAGGCTTAATACTTTTTTCTTAGAATGAGATTAAGCACTACATAGACATACACCAGTTGAATGTAAGCTGTGTAGCGTATTTTGTTAACAGAAATGTATTATTGACCTTACCTGAAAATAATGAATAAAGGATAACTTACAATTATCTATAACTTAAAACAGGGTGATTCTATATGCTTTTGGAATATCAAATTAGGAACTTAAAACATTTAGAATTAGCACTACAGACAACCGATACAATAACGATTATTGGTCAACCTAAAAGTGGCAGAAAAACAGTTATATCTAGTTTGAATTTTGAAAAAAGCTTATTTATTAGTATTGTACCATATACAAATCAGTATCAAAACTGTAGTGATTTCTTAACTGCAATTAAAAACATAAAAGTATTAACATTAAATTCATATGAAATCTCGCCCGAATTCTCTATAGGAGATATTCTTTCTATTGGTATTGAAAGGAAAGAATTATTTGAATTAGAAAATCATTTAATAAAGAATATCAAAAGGGCTTCTCGAAAATATAAAATTGTATTAGTTGTTAAGAATTTTAATGATCTGGATAACGGAACAAAAGCTCTAATCAATAAGATACGTTCTTCCAAGATAAAAAATAGATTAAAAAAAGGATTAGTTTGTATTTTTATTCCAGATAAACATGATATAAATAATATTATAGGAAAAGATATTTATTTCGATAAACTTAATTTTAATGAGCAAAACTCTCGTAGCATCTTTACTGCATTAAATCTAAATTCTGATATTAATCTAACCAATGATGTAATGTGTTTTATACTTAAAAACGCAAATGGAAATATTGAATTGATATCGTCAATTATAAATGATATTAACCACAAAAGAATAGATGAAGATCTAGATTTGCTTGACATAAATAATAATATAGAAAAACTTGTAAACAACAAAATTAATTTAGAAGAATTTTCTGATAAATTAAAATATATTTTAAATGTTATAGCAATTAGCAATAAATACTTTTCTGATTTAGATTTATCATTCCTGTTGTCAGAAGAAGTGAATATAATAGATTATTATATGAATTTCGCAGATGAAAATAAATATGTAAATCAATCTAACAATTGCTATCAAATCATATTTGGGATAATAAAAAAAATCTTTTCAACAATTCCGAAAGAACAAAAGATAAAAATTTATAACGATATTGTAAAACTAATAAATGCTTATTATCCAAATCAATATCAAGAAAAATATGCATTTGCGAAACTCGCAAACAATCGAAAAGCAAATACATATTTACTTCAAGCTATATTTCAACAAATACGAAATGAGGGGAATGTTAGAAAGGAAGAATTTTCTTTATCAGAAGATGAATACGTTATTGTCGACAACTATTTTAAAGCATACTTAAAAGCAAATAACAACAATTACGAAGATTCTATACAAACAATAAATGACATTATCGAAGTACATATACTTACATCTCCAATAAAGGAAGAATTTTTATTGCTAAAAAGCCAGTCTCTAATTAAGTCGATTGATGGAAGAGATCGTAAAGAAGCAATTGAGATTTTAAACTACGATGAAAAAAATTATAATATCGATGAATACCTTAGATATAGAATCGAAACTCGCAAAATTGCAGCCCTTATACACAACGGTAATTACAAACAAGCGCGAATTCAAAGCACAAAGATGGAGAATAAATTTCTAAACATTATAAATGAAAACCATAGTCCTGGTATTGAGTATTATCTAAATGTTATATATCGAAAATATAGTAATATACACTCCTACGAAAGCAGTATTGTTGCAATTAACAAAAGCATAGAATATTTTTCAAAGAATCCAAATTATATCAAAGAAACATATATCTCACTTAACAACGCATTAGCACTAAATTTGATAAACGGTAATCAAATTGATGCACTCAGAAATATAGAGAAAATAAAAAAATTAAGAGAAGAACACTTTAATTATCGATTTCCCAGAGAAGAGGTGTATGAGAATAATGGTTTAATATATCAATTAATCTATGGTGATAGAGAATATGATATATGTACATCCTTTGAGAAATTATACGAAAAAACTATGGGAATGGCGGATAATATATTTATTTGCTCTAATTATGCTATTTCATTAGCATTATTTGATCAAATAGAAAAATCTATTTCATTACTTGAGGATAAATACAATGACCCATCTGTCAAAAATGACAAAGAAGGTGTTTATAAATATCGAGTTTTTTGCAACTATGCAATTTTGGATTTTATGCAAAATAAAGATAAAGAAAGAGCACTAAAAATATTAAGTGATGTGTATATTTCAAAAGAAGATGTACATTATTCTGAAAGATCGACAGAATTGAATACCATTATTAAGACTATCAAAAACTTTGATAAATGCAGTTCTGCTTCCGAATGGATGAATGCATATAAAAGTAATGTAGAGTCAATTAAAAATTATTTTTGTTTACATCAGCAGGGCTTTGTATTTACAACATTATTTGATTGGGATGACGAGTGATAGTTATTCCGATAATAAGATTTAGTAAATCAGAATACTCACTAAATCCTAGTTGCTTTAATGATTCAGAAGGAGAAGCAATTTCTATGAGATGAGGGTTAGAATTAATATCGGTAATAAAGAAGTTATCAGCCTTGTCTATTCTACAATCGATTCTTCCCATACCCTGTAAATTCATTATCTTCGCAACCCTAACAATACTTGATGAAATATCTTGCGATAATTCTGGATTGAATTCATCAAAATTATAAAACTCGTAACTATGTGTTCTGCGAGCATCATAATCAAGAATTTTTTCTCCTATATAATTTTCGCCCTTAATCTTAATCCCCTGCGGCTTTAAACAAAATGCTTCATTTCCATCATAACAAAACGGAAATTCAACTTCATATCCTTCAATAAACTTTTGAAGGATAACTCGGCAACTATATTTAGTGGATAAATTATATAAGAAATCTATTTTTGCATCTGAAAAGGTAAATACATTTTCAGATGTAAGACCGATACTTGAACACTGGTTTTCAAGTTTGGCAATTACTTTTGTTCCTGTTTCTGGTTTTCCAGAAATCCAATTTAATTTTGCATCATACTCCCAGGTAGGGCAAACTGGGCATATACCATTTAAAAGTTTGTACCAAAAATACTTTTCTCTTGTCAGACTACAAACCATAGGATCACTGTTAGTATGTATAATACTATTCATTTCACAAAACAACGGAATTAGAGACTTCCTTCCATGGACAATGCCTTTTTGTGCAAAATTAAACACTATAATAGGTTTATAATAATTATTACGTATCCGATGTGTTAAAACATCATAGATGAAATCCATTTCATCATAATATGAAATAGTTTCAAAGCCTTCGCTTTTTAAAGTATCGACAATCTGATTGAATTTTTGCAAAGCATAATATTCTGAAACGATAGATGTACCGTTTGTGTAATCTTCATCGACTTTAGTAATTTCCTTGGCATTACCCACAATTGCAATTACAACTTTTTTTGAATATTCTTTACTTTTCCTAATGTAATTATTAATTTTATTTTTTATCATTTTTCCTTCTCCAAGCTAATAAATTGCTTTGCCAATTGTAAATTATTAGATAATTGTAAGTTATCCTTTATTGAAGTGATAGAATAAACAAAATGTTTTTACTAATTAAAACAAAAACCATATCCATCAAGTTGTGGTGGAATTACTGATATTTCTAAAAATAAATTGGGGGAAATAAGTATGTTGTTAACTAAAATTAATGTTCAAAATTATCGATTACTTGTTAATGCATGGATGGATGTGGATAGTAGCATGACATTAATAGTCGGTCGAAACAATACTGCTAAAACATCTTGTATGGATATAATTGAAAAAGTTTTGAAGGGCCATCCTTTATCTTATGATGATTATCCGTTAAGCAAAAGACAGGAGTTGTTTGATTTATTTACATCTTTTATGAAAAAGGATATTTCATACGATGAATTAAATGAAAAATTGCAGTTTACTTCTGTTGAATTAACTATAGATTACTCTCTAGATGATCCAAATTCTAACTTAGGCGCATTATCTCCGTTCATTATTGATGTTGATGTAGATACCACATCGGCATTGATTAAAGCTGAATACGGCTTGAAATTAGATGAAAACTCCTTATATGAGTTATTCGAGGATGCTTTTTATACGGAAGGAAAATTTTTACCAAATTTAGAAGAAACTCGTGATATTTGTAACAGTAGTTTCTCTAAAATATTTGGACTTACTATATATGCAATTAATCCTAAAAACTATAGTGATACTCAGATTAAAACACAGGGTGAGTTGTCCGAGCTATTTCCATTCTTTTCCATACCGGCAGAACGAATTTTAGGTGAAGATGGCGCTCAAAACAATAGCTCTTTGAGTGCGTTAATTACTAATTATTTTAGTGTTAATGTCGACGAGTTAAATTCAGATGTTGCTACAGAGATTAAGAATTTAAGAAAAATTGTCGAAGAAGCAAACAAAACTGTTCAGAAGCATAGTAATGAACTTCTTAGTTCCGTCGTAAATAAGGCTGTTGGCTTTGGATATCCAAACGCTGAAGAACTTCAACTTGGTGTAAGCACTAAGCTGAAGATTGATGAGCAAATAATGGATCACACTAAACTCACATACACTTCAGATGTAGTAGGTGAAACATTGCCGAGTTCACACAATGGCTTGGGATATAAAAATTTAATAAAAATGGAGTTTTTGCTTGCGGATTACGCTCAGAGAATTGGACAAGGTAACAATGTATGTATCCCACTGTTATTTATTGAAGAACCTGAATCGCATATGCATCCTCAGATGCAACATGCATTTGCAGAATATTTGGAAACATTTTTACAGGCAATTACTGATGTTCATATTCAAACTTTTTTGACATCTCACTCAGCACATATTGCAAACACTATTGATTTTTCAAAAATCCGCTACGCTCAAAAAACTACAACTGGTGTTGAATATAAAAACTTACACACCTTTGCGCAAGATAACCCAACTAATATGGATTTTATTAAAAAATATCTCACCTTGAGCAGATGTGATCTATTTTTTGCAGATAAAATTATTTTTATTGAAGGAGCTTCAGAAAGACTTTTATTGCCGGATATGATAGAAAAATGTGAGAAAGAAGGATTGTTTAATTCGCAGAAGTATAAGCTTCCCGCACAGTATTATGCTCTTATAGAAATTGGTGGAGCATATGCTTATAAATTCATTCCATTTATAAACTTTTTGGGTATTCCTTGCTTGATTTTGACAGATATTGATTCTATGATTGATGGTCGAACTAAATCTGTTGTTAGTAAAGGAAAAACCACTTCAAATGTAACGATAAAGTGGTGGATGCGCAAACTAAAGAACATTTCTGAAAAAGACAAAATCTCTTTGACTGACATAATTGCCTTAAAATATGATGAAAAAACAATGGATAAATGCCACCTTGAATTCCAAACAGAAGAACAAGGATTGTGCGGAAGATCCTTGGAGGAAGCGATTAGAAATGTTAACCGTACACATTATGGATTATCAGCGACGCCGTCTGAGGCGGAAATTGAGTTTGACGAAAAAAGCAAGACTGATTTTGCATTAAAGCTAATTTATGATAACCCAAACTATACTATTCCACAGTACATAAAAAATGGTTTAATGTGGCTTAACGATCAGAAGGTTTTAATGTGATTATGGTAGGTGTTAATAGTGAGCGAAAGAATGAAGCAGACTAATTATAAAATAGCTAAAGCTGAGGCTGATAAGGTTGATGAAATAATAATTGACACTATTAAGGAAGGTGTATCTTTTCGTGTTGAAGCTGGCGCTGGCTCAGGAAAAACATATTCCTTAAATAGAGTAATCGAATGGATACAAGCCAACAAATGGTCAGAATATCATAAAAAGAAACAGAATGTTGTCTGTATTACCTATACTAATGCAGCTGTTGATGTTATAGCAGAAAGACTTGCTAAAGATTCATTCATACTGCCTTCAACAATTCACTCGTTTGCGTGGAGTGCAATTAAACAATATCAAAGTACGCTTATAGAAATAATATCAGCAAATGAAAGTTTACAGCCAAAAGAAGGGGACTTTTCAAAAATTGTAGAAGTTCAATACACATTGGGGCACAGATATCAAGAGAATGGAGTACTGTATCTCTATCATGACGATGTCATTTTTCTCTTTAATATCTTGCTGGATAATGCAAAATTTCGTCGAATCTTTAGTGATAAATATCCATTGATATTGATTGATGAATACCAAGACTCTTTCCAGTCTATTGTTAATCGGTTTATAGAGCATTTTATTTCTAAAGGTATTGGCCCGCAATTTGGCTTTTTCGGTGATGCTTGGCAAACGATATATCAATCTAACAAAGCTTGTGGCCTTATAGAGCATGAGAATATTAGAGAAATTAAAAAGGGTTCCAATTTTAGATCGGCTCCTAAAATCGTGGAAACATTAAATTTTATTCGTCCAGATTTACCTCAGCGTTCAGCTATAGATGATTTTGAAGGTGAAATCACTGTAATTACTTGTGAGGATTATAACGGCTTAAGGAGAGTAGATCGAAACTTTAAAGATGACCTACCGGTCGAGGAATTTCAATTAAGATTATCAAAGTTGAAAGATCAAATTAAGAATAAAATAATGAGTCCTAAAGAAAATCTTAAAGTGTTAATGATAACTCATAGAGTTTTAGCTTCTCAACAAGGATATGATAAATTGTTGAACATTATTTCAGATGGACTGAGGGATAAAGAAGATGCATTTTTACTATTTTTTATGAATATGGTTGAGCCCATATATGAGGCCCTCAACACAAATAATATGCAGTTGCTTTTTGATACATTGAAAGTAAAGAGATATCCGATCAACAAAAAGTCTGAAAAACAACAGTGGAAAGAACTACACGAACAACTATCATTATCCCGTTCTCAGAAAAGTATTGATGTTTTGAAAACGGTGTTTAATTCTAATCTTATTCCTATCCCTCAATCTATTCAAGGATATTATGAATTGTACTATAGTGCACCTGAAACTATGTATAGTAATACAAATATAAAGGATTTTTTAGATTTGGACTATGCTCAGTTTTTGGCTGCAATCCACTTCTTATATCCAGAATCTGAGTTTTCAACGGAACATGGGGTAAAAGGTGAAGAATATGATAATGTTGTATTCGTTGTTAGCAGAGGTTGGAATCAATACCAGTTTGAGAAATATGCACCAATGATAAAAAATGGATATCCAGCAGATAAAGAAGCCGCATTTATTAGAAACAGAAATTTATTTTATGTATGTTGCTCTCGTCCTAAAAAGAGATTGTTTTTATTTATTACTATTCCTATTGATGATACGTTTTATAATTTTTTAAAAGAATTAGCAGGAGAATCAAATATAGTATCATACAGTCAATTTCTAGCTAAGGAAATTTAATAATTTTTGATTATCCGATTGATGGCGACAAGCAATGTTAAATAATTTATAGAACGGTATAATTTGTTCAATATTATATGATTAAAAACAAATGAATTTTATCAAGCATGGTATAGAGATGTGGAGCGTTAACGAGGGCGAACAGCGTATGGATAATCATTTGGATAAGTTTATGAATTACATACGATTTTGGCAAGCCAACGGTGAAAGTCAGAAAATGTCAGCTCGTGTTAAAACTCGCCTTAACCAGATGATGGACGGAAAATTTACCGGAGGTGTTGCACCATTCGGTTACAAACTTATAAAAAGCGGTGAAATTAATAAAAAGGGAAAATAGCTTATGGACATAGTCGTTTAGACATATTAGTTGACGATGATGAAGTTCCGATAGTTAAGAAGATATTTGAAATGACAGTCAAGGAAGGCTATGGTTCAGATAGAATGGCTGACTATCTAAACAGTCACGGCATCAAAACCCATAATAACAGCAAGTTTCAATGTAATACGGTTAATCGTATTCTAAAGAACAGGCTGTACTGCGGTTATCTTGTGTCAGACGGTGTTGAATCACCGTATATAGAAAGACTGCATATCATAGATGAAAATATCTTTGACCAAGCTCAGTTTATACTGAAACAACGCTCATCAAAGAATGAGGAAAAGCAACAGATAGCAAGGACTACCAAAGGCAGTACATTGCTGTCAGGGAATATATACTGCGCTCACTGCGGTCAGAAAATGGTATCAACAAGCTATATCGACAGATACGACAGGGCAGACGGAAGTCAGTACAGAGTTCGCAGACAGAGGTATATATGTACCAATAAAGCGATGAAAAGAGGTGCATGTGACGGACAGTCGGCTTATGTGGCACACAGAATTGACGGTGCTGTGCTTGCAACATTAAGAGATTATCTCGCTAAAATCAAATCAACACCAAAAGATATAGCATTGGAAAAACGATATAAATCAGAAATAGCAGAATATAAAAGAAAACAAACTAACCTTGAAAAAGAAGTAGAAAAACTAAAAAGACAGATTGTTGAATTATCAGCAGAAATAGGAAAGTCTCTTCTGGGAGAGAGTAGATTTACTCCGGATATGTTGTCAACTTCTATTGATAACACAAACGATTTGCTCCATAAAAAGGAAATTGAATTAAGTGATATAAAGTTTAAGCTTGCCAATCAGCAAAATGCAATGGGCAAGCTTGATTTTTATTATTCACAGTTCAGAACATGGGCAGATGAATTTGATAACTCCACAATGGAGCAAAAGAAAATGATAGCTTGTCAGCTAATAAGAGAAGTAAATGTCGCCAGAGGTTATGAAATAGAGATTGTGTTTGATATTAATTATAAGCAGTTTGTATCTGAAACTGTATTAATATAGAGCTTTAATAAATAATGTGGGCATAGAAAAGATGTAGATAGCCTTATCCGTAAAAAAATTGCGGATAAGGTTGACAGTTCCTGATATTTAAGGGTATAATAAAAATGGTGATTAATGTGTTAAGAAAATTTAGTGTAAAAGGATTTAAAAATTTCAGCAAAAAAATAACATTGGATTTTTCAAATGTTCGTGATTATAGGTTTAATTCGCAGTGTTTAACAAATGGCTTGGTTAGCAAAGCGATTGTATATGGCAAAAATTCTGTCGGAAAGACTAATCTTGGACTTGCAATCTTCGATATTGTTTCTCATCTAACCAATAAAAATGTTACTCCTAATCTATATGATTACTACTTGTGTTCAGATGGATTGAGTAATTATGCTGAGTTTAATTATGTATTCCAGTTTGATAAAGATATTATAAAGTATTCATATAAGAAAGATAAGAAACAAACTTTAGTATATGAAAAGGTAGTATTAAATGAAGAACTGTTGTTTGAATATGATTATATAAATAATCAAGGTGATACTTCCGGTATTGATAAATTAGCATCAACATTAAATTGGGCTTTTCAGGATACTGATTGCATTTTAAAATATGTTGTTAATAACACAGTGCTCCCTGACTCTCATCCTCTTAGACAAATGATAAGATTCGTATCCAATATGTTATGGTTTAGAAATTTAGATGAAAACAGATATATTGGTTTTAAATCTGACAGCAAGGATTATTTGGATTTTATATTTGAAGAGGATACATTACATGAATTTGAGGAGTTTTTGCACATAACCGGAATAAAAGAAGACTTGGTAGCAATAAAAGATGCAGATGGAGTAAAACGATTGTACTTTAATACAGATACACCGTTGCCATTTTTTAAGGTGGCTTCAAGTGGAACTCGTGCGTTATATACATTTTTCTATTGGTATAAAACTGCCAAAGATGTGTCATTTATGTATGTAGATGAATTTGATGCGTATTATCATTATGAACTATCTGAGTATATTGTAACAATTCTTGAAAAAATGACAAATACTCAAGTGATTATCACTTCTCATAATACAAACCTTTTAACCAACAAGATTATGCGTCCTGATTGTTATTTTATACTTTCCAATAATAAGCTTACATCATTTGCTGATGCCACAAGCAGAGAACTGCGTGAGGGACACAACCTTGAAAAACTTTATATGAGTGGTGAGTTTGATGGGTAAAAGTAAGATATTAGTTATTGTCGAGGGAGCAAAGACAGATTTCAATTTAATGAAAAGATTGCTGAGTGTTTATGGTATCTCAGAAACTCATCAAATAGTATCATATAATACCAACATATATACTTTGTATAGTCAGCTACCGGATAGCTACGATGAGTATGATGATATTGATTTGCTTCAATTGTTAAAAGAAAGAGAGAAGGATGAGTCAAAACGAACTCTATTAAATGAGCGTTATTCAGATATCCTACTCGTTTTTGATTTAGACCCACAAGCCCCGGACTTTGCTCCTGAAAAAGTAATTAAAATGACAAAATACTTCACAGAATCTACAAATATGGGAAAATTATATTTAAATTATCCGATGGTTGAGTCGTTTTATCATATGTCAGACATACCAGATGAAAAATATAATGAATATATAGTTACCCTGGATGATTTGAAAAATAAAAAATACAAGCAAATGGTACATAATATATGTAGAGATGGTGATTATACAAAATTTGCATCTAACAAGGAAGAGTGTGATATTGTTATAAAGCAAAATCTTGAGAAATCTAAACTTCTGACTAACACTAATGAATATTTGCCAAATTCTATTGATATACTTAATAAGCAATTGGATTTGTTAATTAATAAAAAAATAATTTCTGTGTTATGTACCTGTATTTTTTATATTGCTGAATATAATAGTGATTTTATTTAATTTGATTTAATCATTAGGCGTTTTGTAGCTGTAACTGCAAAACGCTTTTTTATTTTCAAAATTAACAAAACAGTTATTTGTGAAAAATCGACAACAAAAATTGTCAAAATTCTACACTATAATTTTTAAGAATTATAGATTAATTCGTTTAAATGTGTTATAATTTCACATAAGGGATATAATATGTAATTATCATAACAAAGGGGTTTTAAATATTATGAAAAATTTTTTTAGCTCTATTCACTTATCTGTATGTGTAATTATATTTGTTTTGATAATAATTGATATAATATGTATATTTGAATATGACTTCTCAACAAACAAGGGTAATGAAGTATTCAAATTGGTTTTCCAGGGCTCGATTTCAGGGATGGTAACATTGGGGGGACTTTTATTTACATATTTTAGGCAAGAGCAAGTGAATAGATGCCCGTGTATTATCTTTCAACAAGAAGGTAACGCTTCAGCTCGACAACCTTACAGAAATATTGAGAAAAGTAATTGTATAGACTGCTGTGATAATAATACGGAATATGCCCGGAAAATAAAGATACATATATATAACACGAAAGAAGCGTGGGCAATAAACTGTGTAATAATTAATACGCAAATTGGAGCAGTTAAGGGATCTGAGTACTTGTGTAAGTATATGATATTACCTGATTGCGGTAATAATGATTCAACCAAAATTAAAATTAAATTTCAGGATGTTTATGGTAAGAGGTATGCTCAAACCATTATATGTAATAGATGTAATACTGAATATATTTTTACTTCAAGTTTACCTAAATAGGAGTGTGTAACATGAAAACAGCAATTAATAACAACTATCATATGAAATCGTTGCAAAAAAAATGATATTTTCAGGAAATTTCAAAAACCATTTAGGTACTTATTAAATGATTCTCTACCATATGATGAAAATACTTATGTTGAGCAATCTTCAACAAGATACACTGAAGAGTTCGATGCATTTACTACGAGCTACTCAAACGATGTAAGATATTTTATAGGGTATACTGGGTGTGGAAAAAGTACGTTTATCCGACACTACTTTGGACTAAATAACTCTTCTCCTAAAATTATGGATGATGGTACTACGCTGGTAATTCCATCATTTTGGAATTCTAAAACAATAAATAAAAAGGATTACAATAACATTATTCATCACATTGAAGGTAGTATAAATTCTGCAATTAGAGAAATTGATAGTGAAATCTCAATATCTTTTCCATTAAATGATTTTGAAGAGCTTTTTCACTATATTCAAAAAACTCGAGGAGACATTTTAGCAACTTTATCACCTGAGGAAATCACTCAAATTAATGGTGATAAAAAGGGCATTATTTTACGTATGCTTACTAATGCTCAAAAGAAAACACCGTTGGAATACAATAGTTCATGTTTAAAATATTTTATTGAAAGGCACTCTAATATTACTCGTGTAATATTTATTATTGATGATGTTGAAACACTTGATATTGATTCACTTAATATTTTGGTTGATTCATACTATCATATATATGATTGTTTTAAGAATATTGAGCATAAACAAATAATCGTTAATTTGTTAATCAGTTTAAGACCACATTCTTTTAGATATTTACGTGATCACAGTATATCACATGAAAAAATCATAGCTTATGGAAATCATCTTGAGAGTAGATGCTATCATATAATACGCAATGATATTCCCAATATTCGTGAAATATTTATAAAAAGATTTAATAGTTATGCGGATAAAATTGAACCAGGAAATCAGGAAACATGGGAAATTGCAAAGCAAAATTTATTTTCATTAGTCAATGAGATTGAAGAATCATACATTGGTATTATTACTGATTTATGCCATATGAATATTAGAGCTATATTTGATTGCTTGCAACTAATTTTATCGAATCGAATATGGTGTCAAGAATCAAAAATACCCACAGTTTACCCTTCAGTAAATATTCGTGATTATAATTTCAATAATATAGTAAATCTCTTACGGACGCTCTCATGCGGTGAAAGCAGTGTCTATACCGGTATAAAAAATTTGCAGTTTAATGCTAGTGACTTAGATGAAATGCAGCCTCGTCCCAAATTCGACGGGAGTGATGTTTTTATTCCAAACATAATAAATAATTTATATACAAGAGAGTGTGATCTGACTACTATATACATAATGTATTATTTGGAAAATAAATTCTCTTCAACAAATAATACTCCGGTAAATACAGAATTTATTAAAGTTGGTGATTTAATAAATAATATCAAGGGAGTGCTTAATAGGAATGAGGGGGATTTTAATAAATATTTGATGGAGACGATTAAATACCTTTTTAGAAATAGAATTATAAGAAAAAGTATATATGATCGGGATGCCCCAATATCAATTGATGTTATAGATGAGAACACCTATATATATTTTACAAAAAAAGGCAGTAGACTTCTTAAATTATTTCGTGAGGATTCAATTTTACTTGAAATTTATAGAGAAGATATTGTACGCGCGTATTCTGATGAATCTCATTGCAAATCTTCATTTGAGTTGGTAACAGAGCAGAAAAGAGATTTATTATTTGAGGATTTAATAGATCTCTCAAGAGAAATATTTTATGTCGAGGACAGATTAATCACAAAGTCATTGGAAGTTGAAGATGCATATTTTCCTAACGATTTTTTTGGAAGTTTTAGATTAACTGAAGATATATGTCAAGGTCTGCTGAGAACATTTAGTGCAGCGAAAAGCATTAACACTAGAGAGTTTAGCGAGAAAATAGAAAATCTTAAAACAGAAATTGAAATACGTAAATCAGAGCTTAGTAAAATAAATCATTAACAGGTTTGATGTTAATTGCAATTATAGAACAGAATCAGTAATATTATAAAGTGTGTAATAATACGAAATTAAAGTTAATGATTTGAATAACACATAAAGGATGATATAAATATGAGTAATTCAATAATCAAAAGCAATAATATCAATTTGCCCAATACTGTAGAGGCTACTCTTCCAGAAATTGACAATATAATGAAAGCGTTTAATCTTCCAAGGGAGATTCTTGCTGGCAATGATGAGATAAACTATGTATGGAAAGAGTTACCTCGTGAATTATCGAAAATACCTCAGGATTTAAGAGATGGATTAATTGTTAGAATGTGTGTTGCAATATCTGTAGGATTATTCGATGGAGCAATTAATTATGTTTGGAACGCTGTTATTATAGCGCTTAAACACAAGGTCAAGAATTTTGGGCTGTCATTGGTTGCACAGACTTTAGGAAGAAAATTTGAAGAAAACGATTTAAATAATTATATGGATTCTGAGTTATTAGATTTATGCTATAAATTAGAATTGTTGTCTGAAGATGGATATTTCTTTTTGAGCCAATGTAGGGACATTAGAAATAATTTTTCATCGGCACATCCTAGTATAGCACAAATTGATGACAGGGAACTGATTAATTTCATCAGTAGGTGTTGTAAATATGGTATTACAGATGATTATTCTCTGCAAGGAGTGAATGTTTCTGACTTTTTATCTTCTATCAAAGGACGGAAGTTAGATGAGGATGAGTTAAGAGTTTGGAGGCAGAAACTTACTGATACATTCCCAGCACAACGTCAATTATTAGTTCCGACACTAATGGGAATATATTGCGATTCTGCGTCAAACGAAACAACCAGATTGAATGCTTTAAAAATATGTATTTCTATTCATGAGTATATTGATGAAAAAATAAAATCTTCAATGATAGAACAATATAACAAGTACTTTGTAAAAGGATATACAGATAAGTGTACTGCGGCAAAATTTTTATTTGAAAAATTACATATGCTAAATCTTTTAAGTACAGCAGAGCAACATACAATCGTAAAAAATGCTTGTAAAAACTTATTAAAGGCACACTTGGAATATAACAATTTTTACAATGAACCACCATTTGCACAACGGCTGTTAGAAATAACATTGTCAATGAAAACTCCTGAATCTGTTCAACAGGAATATGTCTATACTGTTCTTATGGGGTATGTTGGAAACCCATATGGAGTATCTAATGCTGCGATAGAATATTATGAAGAAATGATCCGTAACTTTTCTCCCAAAGAAATAGATTATCTAATTAATTTGACAAATTCAACTTCATTATTTACGAATAAAATAAATAATTATTCCGTATGTAGATTACGATATAAAATGGCATTAGAACTTATTGATCGTGATAGTATGAATTCAGGACAACTTGTTTTTTATGATAGACTTTTAAATAAATTAAAATGAACAGATATTTATTGTTATAAGACTATAAAAAATTCATTTACGTACTATTTCCCTACACTCGCCAGAGCGCATGACTGTTAATCATGATGTCACTGGTTCGAGCCCAGTTGGGGGAGCCAAAACAGAGTAGTCTTTTGACTACTCTGTTTTCTTTTTTATCTAAATTTACTGCTAAATCGGGCGAGAAGGTGAGCGTTAAGAAAACAGTCCTGTGGACTGCTTTTAGTGAACTGGGATTGTGCGAGTGCTGTTTAAGAACCAAACATAGTATGCGAGGCAGTTACTTTCCTCCCTTACAAAGTAAGTTGGGGAGCCAGAAAACGACAGGTTTTTACCTGTCGTTTTTTTAGTGAAATAAATCCTTACGGATTTGTGAAATACGCTTTGCGTGTGAAATATTCCTTCGCAATGTGAAATGCCTACGGCGTGAGCTGATTTATTTCATTTCACTTTTTGTGTTACCAAAAAATTTCACAATACGTTATGTAGTATTTCACCGTTTGCACAGCAAACAATTTCACGGAGCAGTTGATGTGTGGAAACGAAATTTCAACCATGTCGAGCATCTTTTTGATTACGGCAGTGCTGTTCATAAGGTTATGTGTACAACCAATGCGGTTGAAAGCATAAATTCAAGTTTCAGAAAAGTTACAAAAAAGGGTGCTTTTCCAAATGAAACGCACTACTCAAATTGCTCTATTTACGCACAACCGAGCTTTACTAAAAGTGGAATGGCAGTAAGGTTCAAAATTGGCCTATGGTCAGAAATCAACTGGCTGCGAATGAAAAAATCAGTGTCCGTATTAAAAAATACGAGCACATGATTTAAGGCATTAACATAATTTTTTATGATCTTTATAAAACTTACACACTTTTCTTGACAAAGCCTCCTCATATCTATTATTATAATGATGATGACCATGAACTCCCATTCCCAGGAGAGAAAATGTCCCCGGATGGTGGTAATAACCGGTATGTTTACACAATTTACTGTGTGAACAATCCGAGAGTTATTTTTAATAATAGCACTACTGATCCTGCAACCAGACAACAACATCCCGGTATTAATCAACCAGGAATAGAAATAATAGAAGATGAAATGTGGATAGTAAATGAAACTGCATATAGTCAAAAGCCACAAGGAATTACAGTTCATTTTTATCGTCCGGCTGATTGGGAGTATTGGAACACAAGGATTTACTTCTATGAAGATAATAATATTCTGATGGAATGGCCTGGTACGCTGATGAATAGTCAAATGTACGATAATTGGTTAACCTATACGATATATGGTATAGACAATCCCAAAGTAATATTTAATGATTCTCAAAATAAGCAGATACCAGGAGTATTACAAGAAGGTCACTTAGTAACACGGGATGTGTGGTATAAAGATGGTATATGGTCAACATATAAACCGTAATATACTTTGATAAGCAATCGGATGACAGAGTCTTTTGCTATGTCATCCGATTACAATATACTATAACAAAAAGAGTGATAGTGTATGAATAAAAAAACTAAAATTATATTGATAATTGTATTAATTGTAGCATTTATAGCATTAATAATACTTTTGCTTCATCCTTGGAAGAGTAACAAATCAGATGGTACGGAGTATTATATGTCAAAAAAATATAACTATTGGTTTGAGGTGGATAATGGTCAAGCAACTTTGATTAAATATACGGGTGAAGAGTATCATGTTAAGATTCCGTCAAGTGTTTATGGAGTTCCAGTTACAAAGTTAGGTGAGTATGAGGTGCTTAATCTTTCAGGAGCAGCTAAAAGGGGAATATTCGAAGACAGTAATGTGTCAGAAGTGAGTATCCCTGAAGGTGTAACGGAAATATGTAATGATGCATTTTATTCTTCAGGTCTCTGTGAAGTGAATATACCTTCCAGCGTTAGAGTAGTCGGGACAAGGGCGTTTGCTTTTTGTAAATATTTAAGGTCTGTGGAATTTGAAACAGGAATAAAAACAATAAGTGAATCAATGTTTAGTAATTGTAAAAACCTGCGTTTTATCGAATTGCCAAGTAGTGTAGAAAAGATAGAAGGTGATGCCTTTGCAGAATGTGCGTTACAAAAAATAGATTTACCTGAAAACATAGATACAATTGAATCTTATGCATTTAGGGAGTGTGATTCTCTAACATTTGTTACTATACCACCAAAAGTAACATCTATTAATAGTGGGACGTTTTATAGCTGCGACTTTTTAGAAAAAGTAAATATTCATGATGAAGTTGAATATATAGCTAATGATGCCTTTGACAGATGTGATAAACTTACAATCTGCGGAATAAAGGGTAGTTATGCAGAACAGTATGCAAAAAAACATAACATACCATTTGAAAAATTGGATACAACAATTCAGTCTGTAAATTAATAATTATCGGTTTGTTGATAATTAAAACTATATTTTTTACGAGAGAATTTTAATATGATGGAGAAAATAAAAAAATATAAACTACCTATCGGGATATTGTGCGTAGTGTTAGTGATATTTATATTGCTGCAAAGCTGTTCAAGTGAACATTGGTGGTTTGGGTACACATATGAAACCGATGGATATACAAATAAATCGGCAACAATTGTAAAGATAAACTACCCGTCAGAGAAAGTTGTAATTCCTTCAACAATATTTTTCCATAAAGTAAATGCTTTAGGCGGATATGTTACAGGATACAATTTGTGGGGAGCAGAAAGGAAAGGAATGTTTGAGGATAACGATATAGTAAAAGAGATTGTTGTTTCTGAAGGGATAGAGTATATATTTAACAGATGTTTTGACCATTGTATTTCATTAGAAAGCATACAACTCCCAAGTACTATAAAACAATTCTCTTTTACGAATTGTGAAAGTCTGAAAAATGTTAATTTTAATGGTGATGTAAAAGAAATTGAAAGTTTATCATTTTCAGGCTGTTCTTCATTAGAAACGCTTGTAATTCCGGATAATATTGCTGATCGTGGTATAGCATACGGTGCTTTTTCCGGTTGCACATCACTAAAAAGTATAAATATTCCCGATAATATTACTGCAATACAACGATATACATTTAGTAATTGCATATCCTTAAAACAGTTAGTTTTGTCTAAAAATATTAAGAGCATTGAATGGGGTGCTTTTGAAAATTGCACCTTGTTGGAGAAAATTATCATTTACGATAAGGTAGAATATATTGCAGATAACGCTTTTGAAGGTTGCGATAAGCTCACAATTTATGGAATAAAAGGCTCATATGCAGAACAATATGCAAACGAACACAATATACCTTTTGAAGAATTGAATAACATAGTTGACTGATTATATTTGCGGAGATTAAATAAAGTCAAATTTTAGAATTTAAATGCCGACAAGTTATAGCTTTTAATGCTATTACCTGTCGGCATTATTTTTGCCTTTTTTGCACCCATAGCAGGAAGGGCAAAATGATTTACAGAAATAAAAGCCCTCCAATCAACCTGGATTATTAAAAAATTCAGATTGATTGGAGGAAAAATTAATGGACGCAAATTGCAATAGCAAATTGAAAAATTTTTTAAGAATATCATGTTAATTGAAGTAGATATTTGTAAGTCACCGCAGTAAGGAATGTTGTAAACAAACGGCACCCCATAAAATTCTGTGTAAATAACAATCCTTCAAGCAATAACAAAACAGCGGATTGGAGCTTGTAAAATAAAGTGTGTAAGTTAGAAAAATAACTTGCACACTTTTCATGACAAAGCCTCAAGAAAATTTGCGTTTCCACTTGCAAGATGATTTGATACATCATCGTACTTGTCCTTTTCGACATACTGACCGCCTGCAAGGTTGCCGAGCTTAACATCTGCCGCATTGTTTACCTTTTCTGCAAACTGTTCAAATGTTAACGCTTCGCCGCCAAACAGGGCTTTTAAAATTTCCATTAAGTCCATTTGTTTGCTCCTTTCAATTTATTAGCAATTGTGTGTATGCTCAGATATTTGAGCAATATTAAAAGCCCCCGAATTCGGGAGCTTTTAACCGTAGTTCGTGAATTTGAGGGTAAAAGTAAAAGAGATGTTCTAAACACCCCTTTAATACCCTTTTAAATTCGTTTAATTTTGTTTTTATTCAATCAACTATGTAACTTTACCTTTCAGTAATTAAAGCTGATACAAGGCAAATAAAACTATTCTTCTTTTTTCTCGAAGCCAATACCATTGTTGCACTCTTTCATCTCTTTTACTTTACCAAATTTAAAGTCCAATGGGATTCCGTCAGGAAAAGCATCACAACAAGGTATCCAACCGTCTAACAATTTATCTCTTTGATGTTTACATTCAAAACAATCTGAAATACAAATCATTAGTATTTCCTCCCAATATATTTTTCATAGAATTGCATCTATTCTTTTGATACTTTAACACCACGTTTTCTTAGAATTTCTAATTTCGCAAGTGCTTCCGCACCATCATCATAAGCAATAATACTGATACCTTCTATGTGAATTTTTGACAGTTCATCATATAGTTTTTTGACATCTTCGGATCTCATTCCGAAAATTGTCTTTGCGTGTCCACTTTCATGCCACACGGCTTCTTCTAATGTGTTTGCTATAGATAGTTTTGAATTTGCAAATATTTGATTGATTTTTCAAGAGTTTTTCCAGGAAGTATATCTGTGTTTAAAGACAATTGTAACAATCCGTTTGATAAAGGTTCAATTTGTAAAACAGGAGTTCCTTTATCATTTTTGGGTAAACTTTTTGCAACAATTTCACTAATGATGAATCTACCCTCAGGTTCACATTTTGACATGGTGTCAATTATAACCTTACTCACTTCAGCGTTAAAATTTTTTCCGTATGTAACGACTTCAAAATCATCAATATCTATGCTTTTAATTATACTCTTTTCAGCGGATTTTGCAACTGCTTTCTTATTTCTCCACACCGCTTTTTGAGAGGTACTTTTACCAAATCCGTAAACTTGCGAGCGTGAACCGTCGGGAAGTAATCCTGTTCTTTTACAAAAGCTATTCAGTTCTGACTCCTGCCGTTTCAACTTGCTTGAATAGTGGCTGAAATTTTTTTCTAATTTTTGTAACAGTTCTTCGTCAGAGAGGTTATTCAAAGCCTCATCACAAGCGGCAAGTGTTCTTTTGGTTGCTCTGATTTTGCGTTCAAAAGCGCTTTGCTGTTGTTCTGCCTCATACAGCGTGTGCATTGAGCCGTCGGGATACTCAATGTTTTTAGCATTAAGTTCTTCGATGCCTTTTGCCGAGTACATTCGAGCAGAACCCTAAGAGCTTTTCTGTAAAATATCTGTAGAGCATATTTTGTCCTCCGTTTCAGGTTTTAAGCAATTCCTTTTAACGGATCTTGGTAAAATATGCTCTACTTTTTATTTGCAGCTCTTTTTCTGCTCTAACTTTTATTATAGAGCAATATTTGAAATATAAGGGCGTTGATGAGGGTTAAGGTTACGCTCCGCAAGTAATTGGCGGGGCAGAAATCTTTTGATTTTAAAAATGCATAATACGACATACTGATAGTAGTATGTTATACTATGCAAAATATATAGAAAGTATACCGAAATTGTATAACTAAATAAAATGCACTAAAAATAAGGATAAAATAACTTAAAGATATTGAAAATAACTACATTATGTGCTAAAATTAGACAAAAGAAAAGGATTCGGAAAACCGAATCCTCAAATCACACACTGTGATGGTTGCCTAAGCAACGGATAGAATGAATTTTTATTTGAACTCATAGTGTAAATCCAATAAGGTAATTAGATTATCTTAATAATATTACAAAATAAATACTTTGTCAATAGAAAAGGAGGAAATTTATGAAGAATTTTAATGACGATTATTATGTAGGATTTGATATTGGAACGGATTCTGTCGGACATGCAGTAGCCGATACAGATTACAATCTCTGCAAATTTAAAGGCAATGCCATGTGGGGTGTAGATCTCTTTGAGGAGAGTAATTCAGCTGCCGAGAGAAGAACTCTTAGATCGGCACGAAGAAGAGGCTTGAGAAAAAGAAACCGTATTGAATGGCTGCAAATGCTTTTTGATGAGGAAATTTCAAAAGTTGATAATGCTTTTTTTCAGAGATTAAAAGAAAGTTGTTTGTATCTTGAAGATAAATCTTCAAATGTTCCGTATGCGGTTTTTGCAGACAGTAATTACACCGATATAGAATTCCACACAGACTACCCTACAATATATCATCTTAGAAAAGAATTGATTAAGAGCTCACAACCACACGATATAAGACTTGTATATCTTGCGTTACATCATATTATAAAACACAGGGGACATTTCTTGTTTGATAATATGGGGTCTGATTTTGAAAGTGAGTCCTCTTTTGAAGCTCTTTTTGACGATTTAAAACTTTACTTAAAAGAAGAATATGAAATTGAATTTGAGTGCAATGATTCGTTAAGATTTTCAGAAATATTAAAGGACAAAACATTGAAGAAAACAGCAAAATCGTCTGAATCATACAAGCTTTTCGGTTACAGTAAAAGAAATAATCCATATGAAACCGCATTGATAGATTTGATGTGTGGCAGAAAGGTTAAATTTTCCGATATGTTCGGTTATAAGTCGTTTGACAGTGAGGAAGTAAACGGTATTACCTTTGAAAGCGGTTATGACGATAATGAAAATACATACCGTGATTTGTTACAAGAAAAGTTTGAACTTATCGAAAAAGCAAAGGCGGTTTATGACTGGGCAATTCTTGCAGATATTTTGAACGGTGAAAAGTATATTTCATTTGCCAAAGTCAAAACATATGAAGAACATAATTCTGATTTGAAAATGCTCAAAGATTTCGTTAAAGAGAGATGTAAATCGTTATATGGCGAAATCTTTAGAATTACAAAGGACAAGCTTGATAACTATACGGCATATTGCGGAAAGTACAAAGAAAACGGCAGAAACGGTGTAATTCAGTATCGTACAAATCAGGCGGATTTCTGCAAATATCTGAAGAAAAAGTTTGAAAAGCTTGACAAAACAGGCTATGAAGAAATGTTTGATAAGATTGAAAACGGCACATTTATGCCGAAAATTGTCGTAAAAGATAACGGCGTTATTCCTATGCAGGTGAATAGGAGTGAGCTGAAAGCAATTCTGAAAAATGCTTCAACTTATCTTGAATTTCTTAATAAAAAAGATGAAAACGGAATTTCTGTAAGTGACAAGATAGTCAAAATTTTTGAATTCAGAATACCGTATTATGTAGGTCCGCTGAATAATCACAGCCAAAAATCGTGGCTTGTCAGAAGTGATGAAAAAATATATCCGTGGAATTTTGACAGTGTTGTTGACATAGAGCAATCGGCAGAGAATTTTATAAATAATCTGACTTCAAAATGTACATATCTTCCAACGAAGGATGTAATACCTAAGAATTCGATTTTATACAGTACCTTTACGGTTCTTAATGAACTGAATAATTTAAGACTTGACGGAAAAAAGCCTGATGTAAGTCTTAAACAGGCAATATTTAATGACTTGTTTATGACGCATAAAAAGGTCAGAAGAAAAGATTTGCTAAATTATCTAAAAAGCGAAAAAGGTATTACGCCAGATATCACAGGCATTGACGGTGATTTTAAGTCAAGTATGCGTTCCGCAATTGAAATGTCACAGTTTAATCTGACCGACAGCGAAAAAGAGGACGCTATAAAAGCTATAACTGTATTTGGCGATGATAAAAAACTTTTAAGAAAGCGTTTAAAAAGGCAGCTCGGTTCAAAATTATCGGATGAAGATATAATGAGAATTTCTAAACTCAAATACAAGGATTGGGGAAGATTATCAAAGGAGTTTCTTACCGAAGTTTATAATGTCGATAAAAATACAGGTGAGTTGCAATTTAACATTATCCATGCACTATGGCAGACAAATGATAATCTTATGGAGCTGCTTGGCTCAAAATACGGTTTTGAACAGAGCAGACAAAACTATCTTGACGGTATTCAGACAGGGCAAAGCCTTGAGAAAATGGTGGAGAATCTCTATATTTCTCCTGCGGTAAAACGACCTGTGTATCAGTCTTTGAAAATTATGCATGAAATCAACAAAATTCAAGGTCATGCACCTAAAAAGATATTTGTTGAGATGACAAGAAAAGACGGTGTGAAAGGCGACAAAGGCCGTAAAGAGTCAAGAAAGACCAAGCTTGTAGATTTGTATAAAAAGTGCAGTGAGGATTCGGGCGAACTCTGGGAATCTCTTGAAAAAACACCTGATGATGAATTTAAAAGAGACAGACTGTATTTTTACTATACTCAATTCGGCAAGTGTATGTACACGGGAGAACCGATAAATCTGTCGGAATTGTACAATCAAAACATTTACGATGTGGATCACATTTTCCCTCGTTCAAAAGTTAAAGATGACAGCCTTGATAACCGTGTCCTTGTAAAGAAACAGGTTAATGCTCACAAGGATAATACATATCCGCTTGACAGTTCAATTCGTGAAAAGATGAAAGGCTTCTGGCATTTGCTTATGGATAAAGGTCTTATTAGCAAGAAAAAGTACGAGAGGCTTACAAGGGCAACTGAGCTTACTGACAGCGAACTTTCAGATTTTATTGCAAGACAGATTGTTGAAACATCTCAATCAACAAAAGCAGTTGCGTCACTTTTTAAAGAATTGTATCCCGATACTGAAATTGTGTATGTAAAAGCGTCAACGGTTTCTGAATTCAGACACGAATATGATTTCTTAAAATGCAGAGAAGTAAACGATTTTCACCATGCAAAAGATGCATATTTAAATGTTGTTGTCGGCAATGTGTATAACGAACGCTGTACACACAACAAGTCCATATTTATCGAAGGTTTGAAAACCAAAGCTTATAGCCTAAACAAAATGTTCAGTTTTAATACACCGAACGCATGGTCAATTGATGATAATAAGTCAATCAAAATTGTCAGAAAGACTATGAACAAGAACAATATCCGTTTTACAAGGTATGCTTTAACAAGAAACGGCGGACTTTTCAAGATGAATCCTCTGAAAAAAGGAAGCGGTCAGGTTTCACTAAAACAGAACTCTCCGCTTTCGGATATCAGTAAATACGGAGGTTATGACAAGCCGGCATCTTCGTACTTTTCATTTGTTAAATACGAGGGCAAAAAGGGCAAAGAAATGCGTCAGCTTGTTGCAATTGATTCTTACATTAAGGCTCGGTATGAGGCAAACCCTGAAAAATATCTGAGTGAAAATCTTGGCTTGAAAAATCCTGTGGTTCTGATTCCCGTTGTAAAATATAATGCCTGCATTGAAATTGACGGTTTCAGAATGCATATAAGTGCCAAGACTGGTAAGCAAATTATATACAAACCAGCCATGCAGTTAACAGTTAGTTATGATACAGAAAAATATATCAGAAATGTCGTTAAGTTGAATTCCAAGCCTGAAAATTACAATATTACAGAGCTTGACAAAGTGAGTGCCGATGAGAATTTGAAGTTGTTTGATATTTTAACCTCTAAAATGACAGATACAATTCTAAAGGTTAAATTCGGTGATATGGGTGTTAAAATTGCATCTCATCGTGATGCTTTTGAAAAACTGGATATTAGAAAACAATGTTTTGTTCTTACAGAAATACTCAAAATCATACATTGTAATGCTGTTTTAGGAAATCTTACATATATTGGTGAGGGTAGTTCTTCGGGAAGAGTTGGTTTAAATTCCGTATTGTCGGAGGTTAAAGGTGTAAAGTCGATTTATCTTGTTCATCAGTCGGTAACAGGTTTGTTTGAGAAGAAGATTGATTTGTTACATATGTAAGTTATCAGAAAAGAGGATATTTAGATGAGTTGGAGAACGGTAGTAATTACGAAAACATCAAAGCTGGATTACAGCATGGGACACCTTGTTGTGCGTGATGTTGAAAGCACGGTAAAGGTGCATATAAGTGAAATATCCGTGCTTGTTATTGAAAGTACGGCTGTTTCGGTTACTGCCGCTCTCCTTTGTGAGCTTATCAAGAAAAAAGTAAAGGTCATATTCTGCGATGAAAAGCACAATCCTCTTTCGGAACTTACGCCATATTACGGTAGTCACGACTGCAGTCTTAAAATTAAAAGACAAATTGCGTGGAATGAAGCGGTAAAGCAATGTGTGTGGACTCAGATTGTAGCCGAAAAAATTAAGAATCAAGCTAAGGTTCTTGAAATATACAAACTTCCACAAAGCAGTATGCTTATGGGATATATAGATGAGCTTGAACTTAATGATAAATCAAACAGAGAAGGACATGCCGCCAAGGTGTATTTTAATGCCTTGTTCGGTAAATCATTCAGTCGCAATGACGAATGTCCTATAAATGCTGCTCTGAATTATGGCTACAGTATTGTTCTTTCTGTTTTTAACCGAGAAATTACAGCAAACGGATATCTCACACAATTGGGATTATTTCACGATAATATGTTTAATCAATATAACCTGAGCTGTGATTTAATGGAACCTTTTCGCCCGTTCGTTGACATATCGGTAAAGGATATGAATCCTCAAAAATTTGAAAAAGAAGAGAAAATATCAATATTCAATTTGTTAAACGATGAATTCAAAATTGACGGCAGGACACAAACTTTTATAAATGCCGTGAAAATATACTGCAAAAGTGTTTTTGATGCAATAGAAGAATGTGATACCTCGCTTATAAGGTTTGCAGGAAAATGAGTTACAGATTTATGAGAATAATGGTTTTATTTGATTTGCCCGTTGAAACTCCTTTACAGAGGCATAACTACGGAAAATTCAGAAGATATTTAATAAAAAACGGTTTTATGATGATGCAGGAATCTGTGTATGTTAAGCTTGCGTTGAATCAGAATACGGCAGCGGCAATAATTGACGCTTTGAAAAAGAATAAACCGCCGGAGGGACTTGTTCAGATTTTGTCTGTTACCGAAAAACAGTTTTCAAAAATTGAGATAATTACAGGCGATTATTCAAGTGATACCGTTGACAGTGACGAAAGGTTGTTAATGCTATGAAATTTCTTTTCAAGTATATGTCGGAGCCTTTTGATTTTTTAAAAAGCAATGCGGTTACTCTTGTTATAGAAAATAAAAAACTTTTCAGACATACAATACTTTCGGTTAGTGAATGTGATTGTAATGAAATGTTTGTGTTTTCTGAAAATTTTAAGCCGCTTGATTTTTCAAAATCAGTCAAATATGTTGACAGCGTTCTTACATTTGAATTTTCTGACAGAAAAATGATGACTAAGGTAAATTCTTTTTTTGAAAATTTGTGTAATACAAAATATTTTCCGCAAATTTCAGAAATTAAAGCTTTATGTGTGAGCTTGTGCTGCGAGCTTTCTAAGGAAAATGATTATGATTTTCAGTTCTGCGAAAGTATCGAAACAATGGCATTAGTAAAATTGTTTTCATTTGTGCCTGCAGATGCCTCGGATGATAATGTCGGTCATCTTTTAAGATATTTCAAACTTATGAAAGAGTATCTTGGAATAAAGTGTTTTATTGTTCAAAATCTGCATATTTATCTTGATGACAGTGAATGTGAAAATCTTTTGGAATCCGCCGTTATGCACGGTATATATTTGCTTAACATTGAAAACTCAGTGCCGAAAGAAGTTTCTGAATACGAAAAACTTGTTGTGATTGATAATGATTTGTGCGAATTTTATTGACAATCATTATACAAATGTTATAAAATATCCTCATAGATTTGCCGTGCACAGTATAGTGGGTGCATTTTATTTTCAATTTGAGGTTTGAGAATAGTGTAAATCTATAAGGTAGTAAAACTTCCTGAGCCGATAGCATTAACTGCTCGTAGTTTGAGAATAGTGTAAATCTATAAGGTAGTAAAACCAAAGCGTTTTGTAATGCACTTTCAGATACGTTTGAGAATAGTGTAAATCTATAAGGTAGTAAAACTACAAAGCTATCAGTGCCACAGGTAAAGAGGTTTGAGAATAGTGTAAATCTATAAGGTAGTAAAACAACTGCGGAATCGACCTGCGGATTAACTACGTTTGAGAATAGTGTAAATCTATAAGGTAGTAAAACTTTTCATTGTTTCACCTCTTCATTGCGTTGGTTTGAGAATAGTGTAAATCTATAAGGTAGTAAAACCAGCCCCTACATTACCTTAAAAAACGGTAAGGTTTGAGAATAGTGTAAATCTATAAGGTAGTAAAACCACCCTGCGCATTATTCATCGTCCTCATCTTGTTTGAGAATAGTGTAAATCTATAAGGTAGTAAAACATCTTCTCTTGTCAAGTTAATCACCCTTTGTTTGAGAATAGTGTAAATCTATAAGGTAGTAAAACTTATTGAAGGCTTCAGGGTCGTAGTAAACGTGTTTGAGAATAGTGTAAATCTATAAGGTAGTAAAACTTCGATTTCAAAAGCTGATATTTTCACTGAGTTTGAGAATAGTGTAAATCTATAAGGTAGTAAAACAGAGAAAATCAAAAACACGCTACGAAACAAGGTTTGAGAATAGTGTAAATCTATAAGGTAGTAAAACTGTAACCATGAAAAAGCGCATACAGGTTTAGTTTGAGAATAGTGTAAATCTATAAGGTAGTAAAACATGTTGCATATGCAACAAAAAAATTAGGAGGTTTGAGAATAGTGTAAATCTATAAGGTAGTAAAACGATTTTCGGGAGTGGGCGAAACATTGCAAGGTTTGAGAATAGTGTAAATCTATAAGGTAGTAAAACCAAATAATTAACGGCTTCTGAGAGGTTGAGGTTTGAGAATAGTGTAAATCTATAAGGTAGTAAAACTCTTTAGTCTGTCCGAAACGATAACATCTGTTTGAGAATAGTGTAAATCTATAAGGTAGTAAAACGTGTCGCAGGCTCTGACTTAGGCGGCTGAGTTTGAGAATAGTGTAAATCTATAAGGTAGTAAAACCTTATTGCCGCCCTCAACAATTGTGACGGTGTTTGAGAATAGTGTAAATCTATAAGGTAGTAAAACCGGATAAATTTACATTAGTTAACGGGCACAGTTTGAGAATAGTGTAAATCTATAAGGTAGTAAAACAGACAACATGCGACCCGAACACATATGAAGTTTGAGAATAGTGTAAATCTATAAGGTAGTAAAACCCCTCGTCATAGAACATTTGCACCATCAAGTTTGAGAATAGTGTAAATCTATAAGGTAGTAAAACTTGCAGTATATGTATAGTTTAACAAGTAACGTTTGAGAATAGTGTAAATCTATAAGGTAGTAAAACTGATTGATTGACAATAGTTATTCAATGCTTGTTTGAGAATAGTGTAAATCTATAAGGTAGTAAAACAAATGAAAATCGTAGATTTTAACAAGAGTGGTTTGAGAATAGTGTAAATCTATAAGGTAGTAAAACCAAGCCCGTTTGACGGCGTTCACAAATGTAGTTTGAGAATAGTGTAAATCTATAAGGTAGTAAAACAGATAAGCATACGCTTGTCAACGGCTCAGGTTTGAGAATAGTGTAAATCTATAAGGTAGTAAAACCCCGTAGACACATTAACAGGCGTATGTTATGTTTGAGAATAGTGTAAATCTATAAGGTAGTAAAACGAACAGATTGAAAGAAATGTATCAGAAGCTGTTTGAGAATAGTGTAAATCTATAAGGTAGTAAAACACTCTATATCGTCAAATGAATTGACAATATGTTTGAGAATAGTGTAAATCTATAAGGTAGTAAAACACTCTGCAATTGTGTGTATGCCTTTCGTCGTTTGAGAATAGTGTAAATCTATAAGGTAGTAAAACTTGTTTCGGGCTATAACGAAACAACAAACGTTTGAGAATAGTGTAAATCTATAAGGTAGTAAAACTAATTTCTGATAAAAATATTGTGTAGCTGAGTTTGAGAATAGTGTAAATCTATAAGGTAGTAAAACTGTATAGCAAAAGAGAGGTTGAATTATGATGTTTGAGAATAGTGTAAATCTATAAGGTAGTAAAACTTATTCAATTCCCTTTTGGTGTACCACCATGTTTGAGAATAGTGTAAATCTATAAGGTAGTAAAACTTTTCCCTTTCTGTGTCCTGTAGTCTATGGGTTTGAGAATAGTGTAAATCTATAAGGTAGTAAAACCATTCGTTGAGCATCATTCATCAAATGTGGTTTGAGAATAGTGTAAATCTATAAGGTAGTAAAACCAAGGAACTCCAATCAGTCCAATGCTTACTGTTTGAGAATAGTGTAAATCTATAAGGTAGTAAAACTATCCCATACTGCAAGTATAGCACACCCGTGTTTGAGAATAGTGTAAATCTATAAGGTAGTAAAACCGGCAGTAACTATTTTGCTGTAAATGCTGCGTTTGAGAATAGTGTAAATCTATAAGGTAGTAAAACTCCAAAACACCGAGCCGTGCAGCCATTGCGGTTTGAGAATAGTGTAAATCTATAAGGTAGTAAAACAACGAACAAAGCATTGTTGGTGTCTGACCTGTTTGAGAATAGTGTAAATCTATAAGGTAGTAAAACTTCGTTCGTATCGTAATAATACTCGTTAAGTTTGAGAATAGTGTAAATCTATAAGGTAGTAAAACCAATCCTTGCAAAGACACTCAAGATTGTTGTTTGAGAATAGTGTAAATCTATAAGGTAGTAAAACAGTGTACATTTTTGAAGTGATTATCACCCGGTTTGAGAATAGTGTAAATCTATAAGGTAGTAAAACTTCGGCAAGTATGTGTTTATATAAATTTCCGTTTGAGAATAGTGTAAATCTATAAGGTAGTAAAACCCATACTTTCAGATAGTGCGTGTCACCGCTGTTTGAGAATAGTGTAAATCTATAAGGTAGTAAAACGAAAAATGCGATAGACAAAAGCGGCTGAGGTTTGAGAATAGTGTAAATCTATAAGGTAGTAAAACAATGCTGCCGGCTGTCAATGTTGGAATATTGTTTGAGAATAGTGTAAATCTATAAGGTAGTAAAACTCGCAGGCTTGCTAAAAGCTTCGTCGCAGGGTTTGAGAATAGTGTAAATCTATAAGGTAGTAAAACCGGAGCTTGCAACCCACTCCGAGGACGGCGGTTTGAGAATAGTGTAAATCTATAAGGTAGTAAAACGGAGAGAGTAACAAAACCACTTATCACGCAGTTTGAGAATAGTGTAAATCTAATTAGGGTACAAATTTTACTCGTGGACTGTGAAAAAACAGCATTGCAAAAAACAATATGGCACATAACCGTTATCACTTTCGGTTATGTGCCTTTTGTAGTTTAATAAGTTTGTTAAGAATACCACGATTGATTACAGTCCAAAACAAGGAAGATTTCAGTGCGTTAATTTCCAAAGTAAGTTTCACCGTGGAAATTACTTTGGGGATTAACTATTTACTTTTTCGTTTAAATTTGCGGTAAATATGAATTGTATAATCCGTTTTATTGTGTTATTATGTAGTAAAATAGTGTGCAACATTGGTGTTTTGAAAAAAATTATGTTGCTGAAATTAAACTTGAAATAACTGACGGGTGGCATATGGTTCGCAAAGTTGACAAAACAAAGCTTCTGACTGTTGTTGGGATAGTTATATTCCTGTTTGGAGGTGCGGTGAGAATTTTTTCTCATCTTACTTCCTCGGCGGATAATTATATTGAAAATTTTGATGTTATTATCTTTTCCGGGCTTATTATAGGCTGGGGTGTGTCTGTTGCATATCGCATTGTTCAGAAGAATATACGAATCTGCCTTGTGATATCTGCGGCGCTTATGCTCTTGTGGATGGCTCTTCGTGCCATAAAATACAACAGCCCTGCCGACATCAACACATACGGACGGTATCTTTGGTATTCATATTACATAGCAATGGTGTTTTTGCCGCTTATGATGTTTTTTGCAATGCTGAATATCGGTAAGCCTGAAAATACAAATAACCGAAAATATCTTTTGATTATACCTGCCGCCGTTCTTGTGCTGCTTGTTATGACGAACGATTTTCATCAGCTTGCTTTTGTATTTGAACCCGATTTTTACAATTGGAACAAACAATACAGTTACGGTCCTGTTTACTATGTAATTGCAGTGTGGATTTTTATACTTGTACTTTCGTCAATTGTGCTTTCAATCAATCGATGCAGAATTTCCGCAACACGCAAAAAGCTGTGGATTCCGATTGTAATAATTCTTGTCGCAATAATTTACACACTCTGGAATAATCTGAATCACGGATATTCGGGACTTAGAATTTACAATGTTCCCGAGGTGTTCTGTTTTGCCTCAATTGCTTTATGGGAAAGCCTTATTCAGATAGGTCTTGTGCCGTCAAATACGGGTTACGGCGATTTTTTCAATGCGTCAAATCTTAACACTCTCATATTTGACAATGAGGGCAATGTGAAATACCGCTCTAAAAACGCAACAAATGTTTCAAAAGATGTTGTTCTGCAAAACGGTAACAGTGTTGTGATTGATGAAAATATAATTCTTAAAAAGCATAATATAAAAGGCGGTAAGGCAGTTTGGACGGAAGATATATCGGCAATTAACCGAATTAACAGAGAACTTTCGGAAGTAAAAGAGCAGATTTCGGAATACAATGTAATCTTAAAATCAGAGGCAGAGCTGAAAAAACGAAGAGCGGCAGTAACCGAACAGAACAAGCTCTATGACAGTATAACCGAATTTATCCGCCCTCAGCTTTGCGACCTTGAAAATGTACTCAAAAATATTGAAAACAACAGGGGAGATGTTTCGGCTGATTATGCCGGTGCCTGTGTTGTTAATGTTTACATCAAGAGAATAAGCAATCTGCTCATTATGGCAAAAAGCAGAAAAATGCTGAATGCTTTTGAGCTTGAAAACAGTATCCGAGAACTTGCCGAGTACATTTCTGTCTACGGAATTTCGTGCTCGTTTTTCAGTAATGTTTCGGGAGAAATTTCAGCCGAAAAAACGATTGCACTTTTTAAATTTATCGGGATTTTTATAAGGCACATAATGAACTGCACAGATGCGTTGCTGTTTAATTTAAAAGTCAATGAGAGATTTATTGATTTAAAAATCAATTGTGACAGCAAAAATGAAATGAAAATCCCCGATGATTTACTTGACGATATTATAAAACTCGGCGGAAATGTCACCACAGAATATGACGCCGACACTCTGTTTGTGTTTGTTCGTATGCAAAGCGGAGGTGATGACATATGACATCCATCCTTGAAATGCGTTCGTTTGTTTGTGTTATATTGATGAGTGTGCAATTTGTTGTTGCCTGTGCGGCAATATACAACGCAACGCAATCTTTTCTTTATAAAATCAGGTTGTGGAAACCGATTTCAGCGGTTATAATTGCAGTAATCTCTTTGACAATGTTTTTGGTAAGCACTCATGTCTTGAGTAAAATATATTATGATAACCAAATTAATAAAATGGCTGAATTTTTTGGCAGAATGCCATTTGCTCTGTCTGTCGGCATAACGGCATATTGTGCGATAATGTCTGTGTACATAACGGTAAGGCTTCATCATTGCAGGAATACCGATATTACCGCAATGTCAATTAAAGAAAGCTTTGACGGCTTGCCGACAGGACTTTGCTATTTTGACGAAAACGGACTTGTTGTATTGAAAAATAATCTTATGGAAAGCATATGCCTTGAACTCACGGGAAAATCGCTTAATGTTGCAATGCCCTTCAGAGAGAAGATAAAAGAGGCTTCTCAATATGAAAATGACGGGGCATTTACAGTCAGATTAAAGGACGGCAGGGTTTTCAGCTTTTCGTTGTCGGAAACGGAAATTTTTTCAAAACTGTATTTTCAGCTTGCGGCAACCGATATAACAGAGTTTACAAAGCTTACATCAACCTTGGAATATGAAATAGGCGAGTTAAAAAAGGTTAATGCTCATCTGAAAAAATACAATGAAATGGTCTGTGACCTGACAAGAGAAGAAGAAATTCTTCGCACAAAAGAGATAATTCATGACAGGCTCGGCAGTACGCTGATAACAACAAGAAGATATCTTGAAAACGGCACTCTGTCTGAAAATAACAGTAAATTACTTGAAATGTGGAAAAACAATATTTCTGTTCTGAATACCGCAGAGAATGATTGCAAAGACGAAAACTTTGCTAAGGATATTGAAAATGCCGCAAAGCTTGTCGGAATAACGCTTGAAACAGTCGGAAATCTTCCGACTGATAACAATGCGGTTGCACGGGTTCTGACTTTTGCAACAATGCAATGCCTTAACAATGCAGCAAGACACGCAAAAGCAGATAAAATGATTCTTGAAAGTCTTGACGACGGTGAAAAATATATTTTTAAATTTGCAAATAACGGCAGAAAACCGCCTCAAAAAATCAATGAGGGCGGCGGACTTTCTTCCGTAAGAAAAAAGGCGGAGCAAATCGGCGGAAGCATGAAAATATCGATTTCCGAAATTTTTGTTCTTGAAATCACAATACCGAAAAGCGAGGTGCTGCAGTATGACAAGAGTGCTGATAGTTGAAGATCAGTCAATGCCGAGAACTTTATTTGAAATGTATGTAAACCAAAGCGAAAACTATACGCTTGCGGGCTCAATAAGTAATGCCGATATGACGGATTATCATTGTGAAAATTCCGATGTTGACCTGATTTTAATGGATATATGCACTTCAATGGGAGCAAACGGTCTTGAGGCGGCTGAAAGAATAAAAGCAAAGTTCCCGAAAATTAAGATAATCATTGTTACCTCAATGCCCGAATATTCCTATCTAAAGCGTGCCAAGGATGCAGGGGTTGACAGCTTTTGGTACAAAGAGGTAAGTTCCGAACCTATTATTGAACTTATGGACAGAACAATGAACGGTGAGCGTGTGTTTCCCGACACAACGCCGAAAATTAAATTCGGCAACGCAATGAGTACGGATTTTACCGAAAGGGAGCTTGAGGTTTTGCGTGAACTGACAAGCGGTGATACAAACACGGAAATTGCCAAAAGACTTTACATTGCTCCGGGTACTGTCAAGAACTATATACAGTATATGCTTGAAAAAACAGGCTTTAAGTCAAGAACGGAGCTTGCCGTAAAGGCAAGAGAGGCGGGACTTGTAATCCTTGACGATAGAATTAACGACAAATAAATACTTTTTTCTGAATATGTGCCGTTTGGCACATATTTTTTTGCTGTTAAAACAGTATAATACAATTACAGGATATAAACTGCTCAGACGGTGAATATCTTTTGTGCAAAACGCTATCTTTGTCCGATTAATAATCAAAGACAAAGGTGCATAAAATTTATTATTTAATGACAGGAGGAAAAACTATGGAGGCAAAAGGTTCAACTTTTCTTAAAGTAACGGGAATCCTTATGATTGTATTCGGTGCTATTGCATTGGTTGTGTCAATCATCGCCATTCTCGGTATCGCCGCACTTGCAGCTTTTAACGACGGTACATACGATATGACTATGCTTTATGTCGGCGGCGTTTTCGCACTTATCAGTGCGGTTGCTGAGTTTGTTGCAGGTATTATCGGCGTTATCAACGCAAAACTTCCGCACAAGGCAAATACATGTATTGTATGGGGCGTTGTTGTTGCTGTTATGTGTATTGCAGGCGAAATTATCAGCATGATAGGCGGATCACAGTTCAATGTATTCTCTCTTATCTGCGGTCTTGCTATCCCTGTACTTTACATTATAGGCGCTGTTAAGAACAAAGCATAATTATTTTATTATTTACCCCCCTTTTAATTACCCACCGTAAATATTTTTAGCACAAGGTCACAGCTGTCCGAACAATCGGGCAGCTGTGCTTTTTTTGTTTATGTTGTGAAATATGCCGTTTGGCACATTCATATTCTATCGCAAAATTGTACAATATAAGTGAAAGATATAGGTGAAAAGGGGTGATGTCCGTTGAAGAGAATTTTGCTCAGTGTTCAGAATAATTTGCTCAGTGAGGCTATTCAAAATGCCCTTGTAAAGAAGGGAAGATTTTGTATTGAAAATGTTTCACCGAATCAAGACGGGAAAATTCTTGATTTGTGCATTGCAGAAAGAGTTGATGTTTTACTTATGGATGTCACAAGACTTGCCGATTCAACTATTGAGAAACGGCTTGAGCTTTGTGGAAAAGTAAAGGAATATTTGCCAAGCTGTAAAACGGCTCTGCTCTGTGACGAACAGGCATATCCCGACCTTGCCGACAAGGTTAAACAGGCAAAACAATTCGGAAAAATAAGCTCGTTTTTTTATTCATCTGTAACGGCAGATTATCTTGCCGCCGCACTTGACGCACTTTAAAAAGGAGGTACTGTTTATGGGTATATTTGACAGCTTAAAAAATATGACAAATCAGGCTGTAAAAAACAATGTTTCAAAGGCCGTTTCGGGAGCGGTAAACAATGCGATGCACAAAAGCAAAACATTTGTATTTGCCGATTATCCGAAAAATGCAGATGAACTCAAAAAAATGCCGGAGCTTGACTTTTCGTCACCTCTTTCAACAGCGGCATTTGCAATGCTTGTGTTGCTTGAATATGATGAAAGTCCGGAAAACACAATAGAAATGCTTAATGTATTAAAAGGACCTCAGCCGATGAACGGGATGGATATTCAGTTTTTGCGTGACAGAATCAAGGGTAGGGGATATATTCCTCGCTCATATTTTGAGGGTTCATCCGTGAAGAACGATTATACACCGAATGTTCCGTACAAAATAACCGTTTCCGAGTATGCATATACCTATCAGAGCGAGGGTTATGCAAAGGTTCAGGTTCAGTCGTCGGGAGCAGATTCACCTCGTCCGATTGAGCTTCGCAGAAAGGGCAATCAATGGTTCTTGTGGCGCAATCTTGCACTCTCCGACATACGAACTCCGGCTTCGGTTGATCCTTGGGCATGAAGGAGGGATTTTTATGAAAATCAAGAAAAAAGCAAAGCGTATTTCGAGTGTTGTTTTATGCTTTCTCATGCTGTTGACAACACTTCCTATGACAGCCATAACCGCAAATGCGGCGGCTCAGGCTTATATCAAATATATCGACACCGAGGTTTACAAAGGAGATGTCCTTAACATTATCGTGGGAGTAAACGGCGGCAGTACAGACGAAACCTTTACCTATCAATGGCAGGCAAAGCATCCGAGCCTAAGCTGGGTTAACCTCTCCGATAAAACCAACAACCCCGACTCGAAATTTTCGGGTGTTTTTACAGACCATCTTAAATTTCAGACCTACGCAGAACTTGTAGGACCTGACTCAGGGTGGAAAGATGTTGTCTTTAGATGTAAAGTAACGGGTTCAAAGAGCGGTACTTTTTATTCGGGAAAATGTAACTTTCCGGGACTTCTTGAGAAGACAGAAATTCCTACAATTGGATTTTTAGGCTTGGAGAAACCTGAACAGCGGAAAATCCCCTCAACTACGGCAACTCCGATAAACAGCACTTACTACAGTTTTGATTATATTGAGTGGTATGAGTACAAAAACAACAAAGTTGGCAGAAAGCTCAACGACGGAGAAGCTTTTGACAGCGGTATGTATTGTTGTCAGCTATACTTTAATATGAACAGAGGATATGCGGTTGCCAAGAACGCAGTATGTGGTTTGTACAACGACGACGGTCAGGCGACAATTCTTCAGGATGAAACCACAGGTCAATATTATATTTGGGCATATTACGTTGTTGCAGATAAATCACCTTCATTTTCACATCAGTTCACTGAGGCAGAAATTATGAAAGGCAAAGAAGGAACTATATCGGTTACTGCCAACAATGCCGCAAGCTATCAGTGGCAGATGAAAGTAAGGAGAAGAACACCCACCGGTGTAACAAGAACTGTGTGGCGCAACATAAGTGACAACTCATCCACATCAAACAAATTTTCCTTCAAGGGTACAAAAACAAATGCTTTGACCATCAGACCGAATACGGATTTTGATGAAACTCATTTCAGGTGTGCTGTCACGGGTGAGAACGGTGATGTCATTTACAGTGTATCGGTTAAAGTTACGCAAAAGGTTAAGGCCCGTATTATACTGGATTTAAGAACGGGCGGCTTACCGGATGACACTATTACTGTTAAGTTTGATAGATACACTCCTGACGGCGTCTATAATGGCAGCTATACACATGAAACGGTAAACAGTAATGCAAAACCCTTATATGTGTATTATGAAACAGTTCCAGGCAAATATGTCATTACTGTAAGCAAACCGCAATGCGTAACACGGGTATATGAAGCGAATGTTGTTAAGAAAGATGTTAACCTTGTAGTAAAAATTACTGTTCCGTATGATGTCAATATGGACGGTGTTATTAATGTTGTGGACGCAACCTTGGTTCAAAAATACATTGTCGGGCTTGAAGAATTTGACGATTACACTTTTAAAATTGCAGACACAAACGGTGACGGCACAATATCAATTATTGATGCTACAAATATTCAGAAGAAAATCGTGAATCTTTTGTAAAGGAGAAAGTTTATGGGACTATTTGAAAAGAAATATTGTGACCTTTGCGGTGACAAGGTAAACGCCCTCACAAGGCAAAAGCTTTCAGACGGTTATCTTTGCAGCGACTGTAAGCACAAGCTCAGTTCGCTTTCATCAGGCTGGAAAAACAGAACAATAGCTGATGTTAAAACTCATCTTGAACAGCGTGAACAGAATAGACAGAAATATTCGGCATTTGTTCAGTCGGCAAGTGCCGGTACAAACGAAAAGCTTGTTGTAGATTTTAATAACAGAAAATTCTATTTTACAATAGGCAGAGATTTCAAAAACAGCAATCCTGAAATTTTTGATTTTTCACAGCTTCAGGACTTTTGGCTTGAGCTTGGATATACAACTCTGCAGGATTCTGACCGTGACGGAATTCCTGATGAGTATGACCGCTATGATAACCGTCAGGGCAGGAACAGCGGTTTTGGCAGTCAGTTTGATACAACAAACTCATTTTCGGGGCAAAACGGTATGCTTGATGTTCCGCTTGCACTTCAGCTGTATGTTCGTGATACAAACACATCGTCATCACCGCAAAGAATATCTTCTTTAAAAGCAAAATTCATCGTAAATCATCCTTTCATAACCGATATATCAATGTATGTTGATTCGTCAATCGGTACTGTAAGGAATGAGCTTATGAGAGCGTTTGATGACGGAATGCAGTTAATGAGACTGTGTGAACAAATAAGGAACGGTATGCAGAACAATATGGGCTATCAGCAAAGCGGAATGTCCATGCAGAACAATATGGGTTATCAGCAGAACGGAATGCCTATGCAGAACAATATGGGTTATCAGCAAGGCGGAATGCCCATGCAGAACAATATGGGTTATCAGCAAAGCGGAATGCCCATGCAGAACAATATGGGCTATCAGCAAAGCGGAATGCCTATGCAGAACAATATGGGTTATCAGCAAAGCGGAATGCCCATGCAGAACAATATGGGCTATCAGCAGAACGGAATGCCTATGCAGAGCAACACAGTAAATCAGCAAGTTTCACAGCCGTTTACTCCGCAAAATGCTGCGGCAATTGTTTGTTCGGCTTGCGGATATAAGCCAGACGGCAATCCGCCGAAATTCTGTCCGTTCTGCGGGGCTGCCATGACATAACCGATATGACTTTACTGCCGTTATTTCATAATATTTCCAAACGAAAAACGCGTGTAAAAAAAGAAATTGTATCCGTGAGCTATTCAAAAAATCATTCAAATTTTGATTACTGCTGTTCTTTTTATGTGCGAAAAGAAGGTGTAAATTTCCTTTTTGACGCTATCTGCAAATGCGGTTATATCGCTTTTGAAAATGTTTTGATTGACGAAACGGATATGAGACTGCTGTGTGATACCGCCGAAGACGCATTGGAAATTCTGAAAAAATATAATCCAAAAAACAAAGGACTGACAGTCGATGACGCCACGGTTACAATCGTTGAAATCATATTTTCCGACAAAAACAGTATGTCGGTCAGTATGACGGAACAAACCTTGGATTCACTCGAAAAAGCATTCTTTGCCCTTGCTGAAAAATATAGCAAAGATGTTTAATCTCTAAAAATAATTGAAAAGCAACCCTATGAAAATAACCCCACGGTAAAATAATCGTGGGGTTGTTTTTTCTGTAACAGAAAATAAGTGCATTTTTTCTTGCCATTACCGTAGTAATTGTTTATAATTAAGGTATGACAATAAAAGAAGGCATGAACAATGCAAACGATAGATGAGGCACTAAACAAACTGAAAAAATCTGATTTTCGCAGTCGGTTTCATTTAAAGCAAAAGGACATTGACTATATTAATGAAAAGGGAATGAATAAAATCCGTTCCCATGCAGAAGATTTTGTCAGAACACGGCTTGCACCAAAATATATTCCGAATGACGGAAAGCAAACGCCTATGAGGGGACACCCTGTTTTTATCGCACAGCACGCCTGTGCCTGTTGTTGCAGAGGGTGTCTTAACAAGTGGTACAGAGTTGCAAGGGATAAACAGCTTAACGAGGTCGAACAGCAGAAAATTGTAAATCTGCTTATGGCTTGGATTGAAAGAGAATACAATAATTATAATTCCAATAAAGAATGATAGATAAGGGCAAAAAGATGAGTGATAAATTAAGCGTGTTAAAAGATTACTTCGGACACGATTCTTTCAGAGACGGACAGGAACAGATAGTTGACGCTTTGCTTGACGGCAGAGATGCACTTTGCATTATGCCCACAGGTGCGGGCAAGTCCATGTGCTATCAGATTCCCGCATTACTTTTTGACGGGGTGACAATTGTTGTGTCACCTCTGATTTCGCTTATGAAGGATCAGGTCGGCTCGCTTGTTCAGTCGGGAGTTCCTGCGGCATATATAAACAGCTCGCTTTCATATCCGCAATTTCTGCGAGTGCTTTCAAATGTTGAATACGGAAAATACAAAATCATCTATGTTGCACCCGAAAGGCTGTTGACTGACGGATTTCTCGACACCTGTAAAAAGATAAAAATCTCAATGGTTGCAGTTGACGAGGCTCATTGCGTTTCACAATGGGGACAGGATTTCAGACCGAGTTACCTCAAAATTATTTCATTTGTTGAAAGCCTTGCAAATCGTCCGATTGTCGGAGCATTCACCGCAACGGCTACGAATGATGTAAAAGAAGATATAAAGAAAATTCTCAGGCTTGAAAATCCGTTTGAAATTACAACGGGATTTGACCGCCCCAACCTTTTCTTTGGCGTAATAAAGTCATCGTCAAAGGATGAAAAGCTTATTGACCTCATTCGGGAGCGTGGCGACAGGTCGGGAATTGTCTATTGTGCAACCCGAAAAAATGTTGAATCTGTCTGCGAATTGCTCTGCGATAACGGCTTTTCGGCGGCAAGATACCATGCAGGTCTTGATGAATACGAACGCAGGAAAAATCAGGAGGATTTTGTTTTTGACCGAAAAAATATTATGGTTGCAACCAATGCTTTCGGTATGGGAATTGACAAGTCGAATGTTACATATGTAATTCATTACAATATGCCGAAAAACATTGAAAGCTACTATCAAGAGGCAGGACGGGCAGGTCGTGACGGCGGTGAGGCTGATTGTATTTTGCTCTACAGTCCTAAGGATGTTCGCCTAAATCGCTTTATGATTGAAAATTCCGAGGGAAACGATGAGCTTACAATTGAAGAAAACGAGCAAATTCGTGAGCGTGATTTTGAACGCTTAAAATATATGACCTTTTACAGCACAACAAACGATTGTCTGCGTGGATTTATTCTGCGGTATTTCGGCGGTGAAAAAAAGGCTTACTGCGGAAAATGCTCCAACTGCCTTTCAGTTCACAAGCTTGTTGATGTCACAATTGACGCTCAAAAAATTATGTCGTGTATTGCAAGAACAGGACAAAGGTACGGCAAAACCGTGATTTGTGATGTGTTAAAGGGCAGTAAAAGCGAGAAAATTCTAAAAGCAGAGCTTAACAATCAGTCAACCTACGGAATAATGAAAGAGGTTACGGCAAGGCATATTTTCGGCACAATTGACTTTCTTGCCGAAAAGGAGTATATCTCAGCCGACAATGAAACCGAGGTTCTAAAGCTTTTGCCAAAGAGCAGAGATGTGCTTTTCGGACGGGAACGGCTTGTGATGAAGAAAGTTGAAAACTCCGAAAAGGTTGTCAAAACGCACCGCCCCGAAGTGCCTGTTAATTCCGATTTACTTGATGCGCTCAAGGCTTTGCGAAAAGGCATTGCATCCAAAAAGAGTGTTCCTGCCTATGTTATTTTTACCGATGCAACGCTGATTGATATGTGCAAAAAATGCCCCGAAACACCCGATGAAATGCTTGAAGTTTCGGGTGTGGGCAGAACAAAGCTTGAAAAATTCGGAAAACAATTTCTTGAAGAAATCGCAAAATTCAGATAACTTCATATACTGTTAAAGGATGAACGAATTCGTTTGTCCTTTTCTTTTTCGATTTTCAAAATTGTATTGAAATAATTAGTACAAAGTGATACAATAGTTACAGAGAGAAAACAGATTGGAGGCATTTGTATGGCTGACATATTTGATTACATAAGCTGGCGCGGCGATTTGACATTTGAGCAGGACGGTTTTAACGAGCTTGACGCACTTGTGCTTTCACGGCTTTCATATCTTCCTTTTGACGGTGCAGTATCGTCCTGCCTGTTTGATGAAATTACCCTTGAACAGGCGGCAATGCGTGTGTTTGCAACCGATGATTACGAGAAAAATCTATTGTGGAAGGGTGATGCCGACCTTTTGAAAGCGACGGCAGAGAGCAAGAGATTTGGCAAAATTCTTGTTTCGGGGTATGTAAACGAGGTTGAGTCCGATGTAAGTATGCAGTTTTCCGCAATCACTTTTGAATTTCTTAAAAAGAATTATTTTATTTCATACAGAGGAACGGACAATTCTCTTGTCGGCTGGCAGGAGGACTTCAATATGTTCTTCACATTTCCGTTGCCGTCACAGAAAAAAGCTCTTGATTATTTTGAAAAGGCAGTCCGTATGCTCAACGGAAAATTCATTCTGGGCGGTCACTCAAAGGGCGGAAATCTTTCGGTTTATGCCGGTGCTTTTACCGATGAAAATTCAAGAAATCACATTGATTATATTTACAATTTTGACGGACCGGGGTTTTCTCTTGACAAAATCAAGGACAGCGGATTTTATGAAATCGACGACAGAATCTACACCTTTGTTCCGCAGTCGAGCATTTTCGGTATGATGTTTGAGCATGAGGAGAGCTACACTATTGTAAAAAGTAATCAAAAAGGTTTTCTCCAACACGATATTTATTCGTGGGAGATTGAGCAGAACAGGCTTGTCAGGCTGAAAAGCACTACAAATTTCAGCGTTTTCTTTGACCACACGCTGAAAGAATTTGTTGAATCGCTGACAATTGCTCAAAGAAAGGAGTTCACAAAAGAGGTTTTTGCCCTTTTGTCGCTGACCGAAACTGCAACCTTTAATGAGATGCTGAAAAATCCGCTTAAAAACACGGGAACAATCCTAAAATCCTTTGCAGGTCTTGACAGCAAAACAAGAAATATGCTTTTGAAAACAATCTTCGCATTCGTTAAAAGTGCAAAAAACAATTTTTCCGACATAACAGGCGGTCAAAACAAAATTACCGTCAGTTAATTATAAAAAAGCTCATATATGCTCCGATACTTTTTAGCGTCGGAGCATTTTCTTTGCAAAAAAATCATTTGTCAAGACGAAATTCCCGTTTTGTCAATTGGCACTTTTGAATTTGTATTGTCGGTCTTGAAAATTTTTCATAATATACAAAAAATCCCGACACGGTGTATGCTGTGTCGGGGTTTTATTTTGCTTTTTAAATGTCAATCGTCAGTTCAACGGGACAATGGTCAGAACCTAAAATTTCGGTATGGATTTTTGCGCCGTCAAGCTTGCTTTCAAGAGCTTTTGAAACGATAAAATAGTCAATACGCCAGCCCGCATTTTTTTCACGAGCCTTGAATCTGTATGACCACCACGAATACACGCCCTCTGTATCGGGATAGAAATAGCGGTAGGTGTCGATAAAGCCGTCATCGAGCAACGCTGTCATCTTTGAACGCTCTTCATCGGTAAAGCCTGCATTTTTACGGTTGGTTTTCGGATTTTTCAAATCAATTTCATTGTGTGCAACATTCAAATCACCGCACATAATAACAGGCTTTTTTTCTTCAAGTTTTTTCAGATATGCCTTGAAATCATCTTCCCATTTCATTCGGTAATCAAGCCGTTTCAGCTCACTTTGCGAGTTTGGAGTGTAGCAGGTGACAACAAAGCAATTGTCAAATTCTGCCGTGATAACTCTGCCTTCATGGTCGTGTTCGTCAATGCCGATCCCGTAACATACATTCAAAGGCTCTTCCTTTGTGAACATAGCCGTTCCCGAATAGCCTTTTTTGTCGGCATAGCACCAATATTGATGATACCCTTCAAGCAAGAGGTCAATCTGTCCCTCTTGAAGCTTTGTTTCCTGAAGACAGAAAATATCTGCGTCAACATCTTTAAAAAAGTTCTCAAAGCCCTTTGTAACACAGGCACGAAGTCCGTTTACATTCCACGAAATCAATTTTTTCATAATTTACTCCCGTACACGCAAAAGGGAGCAAGCATTGCCTGCTCCCAAATTGCCAATTTGTTAATTATTCTTCTGCGGAAAATTCGTCCTTGCCTACACCGCAGAGAGGGCATACCCAATCCTCGGGTACATCTTCCCATGCTGTGCCTGCATCAACGCCGTTGTCGGGATCGCCGATTTCAGGATCGTAAACATATCCGCAAACATCGCATACATATTTCATACTATCAAATCTCCTGTTCAAAGTCTGTTGTGTAATCGGTTAGTTGTTGGTCATACGATTATCAAGCTGACTTTTTTGATTTTTTATTGTTTTAATGATTACTTAAAGTATCTGTTAAGAAGACCTCTAAAGCCTGCGCCGTGTCTTGCTTCATCCTTTGCCATCTCGTGAACCGTGTCATGAATAGCGTCAAGGTTCTGAGCCTTTGCACGCTTTGCAAGGTCAAACTTACCTTCGCAAGCACCTGTTTCTGCATCTACACGCATCTGAAGATTCTTCTTTGTGCTGTCTGTAAGAACTTCGCCTAAAAGCTCTGCAAACTTGGCAGCGTGTTCAGCCTCTTCAAAAGCATACTTTGTAAATGCGGCAGAAACCTCGGGATAGCCTTCTCTGTCTGCAACTCTTGCCATTGCAAGATACATACCGACTTCGCTGCATTCTCCCTCAAAGTTAGCTCTGAGATCCTTGAGAATATCTTCGCTTACGCCCTGAGCAACGCCAACCTCGTGAACTGTTGCGAAAGATGCCTCCTCGTCCATCTGCTTAAATTTTTCCTTCGGTGCCTTACAAACAGGGCAAGCCTCGGGAGCTTCGGGACCTTCATAAACATAACCGCATACTGTGCAATACCATTTCATAATTACTTCTCCTTTGTAATAAATATTAGTGTACTTCTGCCGAACATTTAGGACATATGCCGTAGTAGATAACAAATCTGTTTTCTACCTTAAATCCCTCTTCGGCAAGCTGTGACTCAAGGTCATCAGCATTTTGATTGTCTTCAACATCAATAACTGCCTTGCATTTGTTGCATACAAAGTGGGGGTGCGGCTCTGTGTTGCCGTCAATACGCTCCTCACCGTTTACATTGCATATAACGCTGACCTTTCCTTCATCCTTAAAAAGGGCAATGTTTCTGTAAACCGTGCCAAGACTAAGGTCGGGAATTTCTGGCTTTAATTTATCATAAACCCAGCGTGCGCTCGGATGAGTGTCCGTACCGCACACAGCGTTGTAAATTGCATTGCGTTTTGAGCTGAAATTTCTTTTTGCCATAATTCATAAATCCTTATGCAATATTAGTCAGTACCGATTGACCAAAATCAGTAATCAGTATTAACTTTGGCTATATTCTATCACGCAGATGTTTGATTATATTTACAATAAAGAATTATAAATAAAAAATCTTGCACAAAGAATTGGGAGGAAATATAGTGAAATCAAACAAAACAGTAAAAATTATCATTTTTACGGCACTTTTCCTGTCTGCAGTAATTTTAATATCGGTAATGACAGGTGCAGTAAAAGAAACAACGGCTGATACCGACAGCGTAAAACTGCCCGTAATAATGTATCATTCACTTTTAAAGGACGAAAAACTGCAAAATGACTACACCGTTTCACCGACTCTATTTGAAAATGACTTAAAATATCTTACCGAAAACGGCTACACAACCGTTGTTGTAAAAGACCTTACCGATTATGTTTACGGCAAAAAATCATTGCCCGAAAAATGCATTATGCTGACCTTTGACGACGGCTATTATAATAATTATTATTATGCACTCCCTTTGCTCGAAAAATACAACTGCAAGGCGGTCATATCTCCGATTGCGTCAGTGTCCGAAAAATTCACCGAAACCAAGGACATTTCCGTGACCTACGGGCATATAACTTTTGACGATATGAAAGAAATGTCCGATTCGGGCTATGTTGAAATTCAGAATCATTCGTACGATATGCATTCTTTAAAATCACGAAAGGGTGTTTTGCCAAAAGCGGGGGAGAGTGACGAAGCATATAAATCTATTCTTACGGAAGATGTTGTCAAAGCTCAAGGCTTGCTTGAAAATGCAACAGGGAAAAAACCGACCTGCTTCGTATATCCGTTCGGTGCAAAAAATGACCTGACCGAAAAGCTGATAAAAGAAATGGGCTTTTCATGTACACTAACCTGTACGGAAAAGCCCAATATAATTACTAATAATCCCGACAGCCTCTACGAGCTGGGACGATACCGCCGTGACCGCAACGAGTCAATGCAGAATCTTCTTATCCGAATTGAAATGCAGTCATAATATTTATACGGCAGATTTTTCAGCCTTGGCGTTTCTTACAAAAGCCTCGCACAAAGCTATGAAGATGAAAAACAGCGGAGTTGTAATCGGCTGATAAAGGTTTACAACAGACTGAACAGCGTAGCAGATAACAGCCGAAACGCACGCAATCAGCATCGGATTTTCCTTTGCATACTTAACTGCATTCTTAATCGTACCGCACACAATGGCAAGATAGGAGAGAAGTCCCGTAATTCCGATTGTGATAAGGTAGTTTAGATATTCGTTATGAGCGGCATTTGTTGAGCTGTCACCGTATTTTGAAAGGTCGTCAAAGTACGGACCGAATGCGGAGTAGAACATATCCGGACCTACGCCAAACAGCTTTTCAATAAATGAAGCGTCGCCGAAAATCCATATCGACCTTATCCACATAAAGCCTCTGTGCGTACCCCATATATCGTTAAAGCGGATAATTCTTTCAAAACTGCCGAGGTCGGTTTCCGTGTCAATACAACTGAAATAAACCATAATTCCTATCATGGCAACAGCACAAAATCCGAATACAACGGTAAGAGCAATCGGCACGGCTTTTGAAATTGTGATGTTTGGTTTTTTGTAATCAATAAGATACAAAATCCCTGTAATAACGGCACAAGCTGCAAGCAATATCCAGCCGATGCCTGAGAAAACGAAAATTTCCTGAAACTTATCAAAGCCCTTGCTTTTGTCGTCAAAGCAGAGCGAGAACAATCTGAGCAACTTTGCAAACAACAGCATAACAGTTGCCGAAAGGAAAAATCTTTTAAGTCTGACAAGGCTGTTTGAGAACCATACAAGGTAAATAATCATAAATACAGCCATGCCGAGAATGCCGGAATCGCTGTCGGCAGTCATAAGAGCCGCAAAGCCAAATCCTGTTGCTACAAGATAAATTACTCTGAGCAAGGTTTTCTCCGTGATAACCGACATTGCAATCATAACAGGCATAGCGATGCAGATGTAGCTTGAAAGCAGATTTTTGTTGCCGATTGTTGAAGTGAAGTCGGTAATAGTCTGTTGGTCGGTGAGAAGAGTAAACATCCCGAGAGGATCAATATAGAATGAGTTAAGCACCGCAAGTGCATAAACTATCATTGAACCGAACGCAAGCGCAACGAATATGTATTCAAAATATTTAAAGCACCTTGTAATCATAAAATATGCTGCTGTGTAAAATGCCATAAGCACAAGACCGTTGTTTCGTCCCTGAGTACCCAGAAGTGCATCCAAAGGGTTTGCGGACAACAGCGTTGAAATGACATTTATTCCTAAAAATACAATAAATGCCCAGTCCATAAACGAAAGCTCTTCATACAAATGCTTTGGTTTAGGCTTTTCAAGCTTTGAGTCTTCCGGCGGTTTATCAACGCTTGCGGTCATAATAATAAGAAATTCCGCAATAACGAGAATACCCGTCAATATAATGAAAAAGTAATACTTGTCGTGCCTGATGTTAAAATATGCGTCCGTGAAAAACAACGGAAAAAGCGTGAACATAATAAGCAGATAGTAGTTTGTAAGCGCCTGCTGTACCGAATATTTTTCTTTGCGTTTGGCAGGCGGATTTTTATGCTTTGCAGAAGTCATAATAAAATAACCTTTCAATATAATGTACTTCAATTTTATAACGCACGCACGATGTTGTCAAGAAATAAAGTAAGTTGAAAGCTCTGATTTTCGACTTGTTTCGATTGGCATATGCTTGCAAAAGAACAATAATTGCATATTTTTCGGCACCTTTATTCCCAAATTAATACTTGTGGAAAAATTAGTATTGTATTTATCTCCGTAAAATGGTATAATTCCCCTTGAGATGTATTTCCATATTTGCAGGACAAAGACTTTTGTGAAAATTGTTTATGAATTTATCTATTTGCAGATTGGGTGGTTTTATGAAAAAATTAGTTGTTTTTGGCTTTGACGGCACTCTTGCCGACACAGCCCCCGGAATTTTATATTGTTTCAATACAACAGCAGTTGCAATGGGCTATGAGCCTGTTGAACACAGCGCACTCTACGGAGTAATCGGCACACCGCTTGAATACGGATTTAAAACGCTCTTTAATATGAGTGATGACGAAATTGAATATGCCGTAAAGAATTACAGCAAGCTTTATTCCCAAAAAGGAAAAGAGATGTTCACCGTCTATGACGGAATTTATGACGCTCTTCGTGAACTCAAGAAAAGCGGTTTTAAGCTTGCAATAGCAACTCAAAAGCACAGAATGTTCACAACGGATATTCTTGAAACCTACGAGGCGTCGGATGTTTTCGACGCAGTATGTGCAACAGATGTCGGTACAAACCTCACAAAGAGTCATCTGCTTTTGCAGGCGTGTGAGCAGACAGGAGTTTCCGTTGAAGAAAGTATCCTTGTCGGCGACAGCACAATCGAGGCAAAGGGTGCGGAAGAAATAGGTATGGACTTTCTCGCTGTGTTATACGGCTGGGGCTTTAAAACCAAGGAAGAAACCGAAGAGTACAAGTGCGTCGGCACAGTGTCATCTCCGGCAGAAATCTCTCAAAAAGTCATGGCACTCTGATTACGGTTAGTGCGTGTAAAACAGTGCATAAATAGGATTAAAATTGTAAATTTTCCCAAAACAAATCGGGCAGTCATAACGATTGCCTGATTTTTTTATGCAAATTTAATTCTGTATAATAACAATGATACAACAATATACTTTTGCTTGTAAACGGGATGTTTGATAAACAGAAATATGATAGTACGGAATTGATATTGTTAAATTCTTTTACATAAATTTTAAAAGTTATTTTAAAATAATATTGAATTTTCATATATTGTATGCTAAAATAAAAATGCCAAACAAAAATTTAATTTTAAGTTCACCTAAGTGTGTATTTTTATTTCGGTAAAAATACAGGCTTTACTTTTCACACCTTTAAGTGAAATATTGTGTCGCAACAATCAAAGCTATGTATTTTTCGTGCGTAGCTTCAGCTACGCACTTTTTGTTTTATGCGAAATTATGCGAAAAATATTTGCTTTTTTGAAAAAATCGAAAAAATTTGAAAAATTTTAAAACTTTTTCGGATTTTATAAAATCAAAAGCCGTTTTAAATTGTCTATATTATGAAAGGAAATGAGAGGAGGTCATTTTATGAACATTTCCCACTTAGTAGAGAAAATTAAGAAGGGAGATAACAAATCATTTGAAAAGCTCTACAAGCTTACAGAGCGTGAAGTGTGGTTTACTTGTATCAGCTTTTTAAAGAACGAAACAACCGCACAGGACATTATGCAAGAAACTTACATAACGGCTTTTTTAAAAATCCAATCTTTGGAAAAATCATCACAAATCAGAAGTTGGCTTAACAGAATTGCCGTTAATAAGTGCAAAAATTATTTGAAAGGTAAAGGTGAAATCCAACTGGACGATGAAATTTTTGAAAATCAGGCAATAGTTGACGAGCGTATATCAATTCCCGAAGAATACATTTCAGACAAGGCAAAGAGAGAAATTATTCTTTCGATTATGCAGGAAGTACTGTCCGATGTTCAGTATCAGACAGTGGTTATGCATTATTTTAATGAAATGACTGTTGATGAAATCGCAGAAGTCTTTGAATGTTCAAGGGGTACTGTGCTTTCAAGGCTCAACTATTCAAGAGCAAAGATGAAAACCGCAATTGAAGATTACGAAAACAAAAGCGGTGACAAGCTTCACGGTGTTGTTGTTGTACCTTTCTTTACAACTATTTTCAAGGAAGAAGCAAAGAGCCTTGCAGTACCGAACATTACAATCAAGCTCCCGAACGGACAGACACTTGCAACATCTGCAACAAAAGGCTTTGCGACAGGTGCAAAGTCAACAGTTTCATCTATCGTAAAGGCAACAGCAACTGCGACAGTAAAAACCAAGGTAATTGCCGTTGTCTGCGGTGCTACAATACTTGCAGGCATATCAGCAGTCGGCATAAGCATTCTTGCAGGCTGTAACGCTGAGAAAGAACCGACAGAACCGTCAGTAATATCTTCAACCGTACAGACTTCAACTGTATCATCTGAGGTCAGCAAGGCTATTGAGGATAACGGTCTAAAAATTGACAAAGACGGCAACATCACAGACAAGAATGGTAAGAAAGTCGAAGTAAAAGACGGTAAAGTAGAAGTAAAAACCAATGACGGTAAGACAGTTACAGTTAAGGTTGACGATGTAAAAACTACAGTATCTAACAACAATAACAGCAACAAGGGTAACACCGAAAAGAAAGAAGATACCAAGTCAAATACATCAAAGAAAGACAACACTTCTTCAAAGGCTGATACTAAGAAGGACAATTCATCTTCAAAAACAAATACTTCAAAGAATGATCAGAAGCCAACTCAGAAGCCAGCATCTAAGCCGAGCGAATCTTCAAAGGTTCAGCCAGCGACTAAAGACCCCCACGAAGGTAAGACATATCACGAGGCGGTATATAAGTACTATAAGCACCACGATGCAGTGACAAAACATCACGATAAAGAGTGGATTGTAACAGGTACTCACGAGGAACCAGTATATGAATGGGTAGGATACGATGTATGTAATAACTGCGGTATGAAAATGACAGATGCTAACCAGAGAAAAACTCATCTTACTTGGGAATTAAAGACAAATGGTGCAGGTGCATATCATCACGAGAAGGAATATGTACAGACAGGCACAAAGACAGTAGAAGATGGTTATTGGAAAGAAGCTTATACAGAAACTATTACAAAAGCCTATGACGAAGAAGTATCTGCAAATGATAACTGGGATAAGAAAGTTCTTGTTAGAAAAGCAGGTTGGTATTAATTCGATAGCAAGTATAAATCCTTAAAATAATTATTGGGAAGAGAGGGTTCTTTATGAACCCTCTTTTTCTATGCTAAAAATAAATATTATACTAAAGAAAGTATTTAACTTAGTTATAATATATGGTATAATATAAACATATTAAAGGAGATATTTATATGAAAAGTTATAACCCCGAAGAGGGTAGTTATGATAAGGGAATGCTCTGTAATCAACAAAATAAAAAAAGAGGTTAAGCATTAGAAAAAGTTGCTTAACCTCTTTGTTGTTTTAATAATAAAAAATCTTTTGTGTTACGGTGTAATAAATTTTAAAAATATATTATCTTGTTTCCTTGAAAATCGGCAGGCAAACTAAAATGACAGTAAGTTTGACTGCATTTTATCTTGTTTTAACTTAATTCAAAATTACTCAACTGAATTTTTGAAATCTCAAAAACCCAGTGTTTAAGCCACTTTTAAGGCATTTTAAGTAATTTTAACAAAAAATAAAAGGTGGTTAAAAAACCACCTTTTTTGGTCGAGGTGACAGGACTTGAACCTGCGGCATCTTGGTCCCAAACCAAGCACTCTACCAAACTGAGCTACACCTCGAAATGTTGTTTAATAACAACAGCTTGATTATTATATACCATATTTTCGGATTTGTCAACATGATTTTCGCTTTTTATTCAAAATTAATTCAAATATTTTGAAAATCACCATAAAACAGACCGAAAATGTGGTAGAAAACAGCCGTCCCTACATAAGAAACGGCTGTTGGTGCGGGTAACTTGCAAGGGGGATAGGAATGGGGAAAATGGGGGATTTTGTTAGCTATATGTAAGCTACGGAACATAATTATGAACAATTCAGGATAATATAAGACTATATTTTGTTGATGGCATTCACTAATTCTTTTGGGTTAATGTGAGTGTAAACCTTTTCGGTCAAGTCCATTTTCGACTTGTGACCGACTATTTTTTTGATGATTGTGTGGTTCACATTTGCCGATACAAGCATTGAAATGCAGGTATGTCTTGTTTCGTGTATGGTGTGGTCAAATCCTAAATCGTTTTGCAGAGGTGTCCAGTAGTTGCGTTTAAAGTTATCGTATTTCAGTGGCTTGCCATTGGTATTATTCAGAACATATCCACATTGAGAATCGCTGATGAATTTCTGCCAAAATGGCAATACTTTGTCTGCTATAGGCACGGTTCGTATACCTGAATCGGTCTTTGAACTTTCAACAAAGAAAGTCTGTTCGTCAAGGTTTACATTTGAAATTTTTAGGTCGAGCAATTCGGACACACGCACTCCCGAATAAATCAGCATAAGCACTATTTTTACCGAATCAAGATTTGAATATTCCCACAAAAGATTTATTTCGCTTTCCGAAAACTCCCTGCGTGCTCGTTTTGTTTCATCTGACTTGGCATTGATTTTCAATTTTTCTGCAAGATTGTTATGGAGCATATCGTGAAATATGCAGTATTCGTAGATTTTGTTCAACAGAATTTTAATTCGCCTAACCGATTGATAACCGTTGTTGCAGTTGTCGAGAACTCGTTGCATATCAATGATTTTTATATCGGACATCTTGCGATTGTATAACATTGAGCATTGTTTGTATGCCGCATTATACTGTCTTTTGGTGTTCGGATTTGTGTCTTCGGTGATGAACTCCTTGTACCAAAGTTCATAAATTTCTGAAAAAGTGCGTCTTGCCGAATCAACATCAAACGGGTTTTGATTGTAATCAGCAAGAGCGTTCAGAGCTTTCGGCTTGTTTGGAAAGTAGCCAATAACCCTGCGTTCCTGATTGCGTGTTTCTTTGTTGTAGCCTATTGTCACGCAGGCAACCCACGGATTGCGCCTGTTTCCGCTCAGCTTATAAACAGAGCCGTAGCCGTTAGGCAGTTTCATTTTATACACTCCTTTTGCTTAAAAAAGGGTGCAAAAATCCCTTGTGCTTTAAATTACTTGAAAAACACAAGGGATTGTGATACAATTATTTTGCGTGTAATCGTATCATCTGCACCCTGTGTAGGTGATTCCGCTCTGACTTGCGCCAACAGGTCAGGGCGGTTTTTTTTATTGCTTTATCAACTCATCAACTGTGACATTGAATATTTCTGATAATTTAATCAAAGTTTCAATTGACGGTTGCATTTTACCTTTTTCATAATTTGAAATTGTTGTGCGGCTAAGGCACAATACCTTGCCCAAATATTCTTGTGTGAATTCTTTATTGGTTCTGAGCCTTTTTAAATTATCACCAAAAGCCATTGTTTACACTCCTTTTTCGTGCTTTTTATTTGAATTGTATATACAAACGGCTGAAAATTATTATAATAAGAATAGGGGGTGAGTTTTATGAAAAAACTAACAAGAAAAATTTATGGTATGCTTTCTTATGTTTTCTTTGTTTTAGCTGTTTTTTCTCTGTTTCTCAATGCTGTATCCCTTATGACGAACTTCTTTATTAAAGACTTTACAGTTGCTTTGTGGGAAGTTGTGTTTCTCCCGGTCATTATAATTTTCGCAATCAGGCATTATCATCCAATATATCCTGATTGTCTTGCATAAGACTATTTAAATCTACTATGTTATTATTGATGAGACGAACATCAAGCTTTTGGATAGCTTCCAAAACTTTTTGTTCGTTTTCTTCTGCCATTTTTAATTTATTCAATTCTGCATTTAATCCTTTCTCTTTGATTTCTTCCTCTAACATTTGGTTTGTCAATTGTTTATCTTTAAGTTCCTCTTTTGTTTTTTCATTTTTACGCTTTAATTCATATGTTTTGCGATTTTGTCTTCTGTCAACTATTTTTTTGATAAAATTTATTATTCCGAGTGTTTTTATTTCACAGTTTTTGATTTTTAAAGAACCACCAAATAAAATTACATAAGTAGTAACAATTGGAATAACATAATCTTTAAGTATATTTAGTCCATCTAAAATTATCTGAAAAGAAATATCACCTGGTGAATTAAGAGCCGTTCGTACATTCATTTGAGCAGTTTCGTTATACAGCATTTCAGTCACAAAGGTTGAAAATCGATTGAAACTTACTGCGTCAATGCCTTCCTTGTTTTCAATTTTGAATGTTAAAGACAATGTATTCTTAAATATGTAGCACCCATAACAAGCATTTAAAATGAGTTCTGCATATTCGTTTAAAGAACTAAGGCTGTGGTGATTTCCGAAAATAGCTTTTGCAAGGTATGGATTGATACTATGCAAATCAACTACATCAATTATTTCTATTTTTCTTCTTTTTATATAAGGACATGAAACCGGTGAAGTTTTGTGGAAATTTTCTTCGATTTGTGTATGGACTTCAAGTTCTTTAGTTGATGTGAATTCCTCGTTTTTATTTTCGTAATATTCACCTATTTTAGCAAAAGCCACGGAGTAATTACCTACTATTACAATAATATCATCCTTTTTTAATTCGCAGACAAACCTGCGACATTTATTCAGAGATGTAGTAGGGTTCTTTTCGGGGTATTTGGATTTTAATTCTTCTTTTAAATCTGGAAATTTAGAATTGTCCTTTAAATGTTCTTGCAAAACTATATTCCAGCCTATGGCTATGTAACTGTCTTTTACAAATTCATCGAAAAATGCACCTTTTTTGGTTCTTAGCATCCAGTAATTTGTATCAGCCTTAATTTCAGGAATGTTTATATATTTTTCTAATTCGTTCATATCAAAACCTCTTAAAATTATATATTTATATTGACAAGAAATGTAATAAAATGTAGAATAATTAAGAGGAGTGCAGACTTCTCGCATACCTTTTTGTGACCGTTCATAGTGCCAGCTGTGAGCGGTCTTTTTTTTATTTATTCTATTTAATCGGCAGACCATGGCTGTCGGTGTATGAGCCTGTGGCAATTCTGATTATATCAACAATCCAGCCTATGCCGAAAAGTCCACCTGTGAAGAGGTAGAGGATACCCATACCTGCTTTACCTGCATAGAAGCAATGAGCGCCGAGCATACCGAGAACAACACACAAAATCAATGCCATACTTTTGTCTTTAGGACTGCACAACTGATGATGAGATACAGTCGGAGAGGCAGAGGTCGCCACCTTTGGCTGATTATTGATTATGTTCTGAATAATAATGGGTTGCTGTTCTGCCTTGTTTTCGGGATATTCAAGTTCGGACATACAGTAAGGGCAAAGTCTGTATTCTTTGCCGACATTTGCACCGCAATTTTTACATACCATAGATAACACACCTTTCTTTTATTGGTACTGCTCACGCATTTTTTGAGATTCGTAATACTGCTCGGCAGGAGCAAGTCTTGTGAACTCAACTGTTTTATCATAATTTTTCTTTACAACATCTTCAATTTCTTCAAGTGTGACATTGAAAAATTCTCTTCGAGTGTTTACCATATTCAGTTTTCTGTTTTCAAAAGCCTTATGAAGTGCCGCTTCAAGAGCCGGTGCATTGTCAGAAAATATCATTGCGTGAACATCAAAATTGAATGGAACAGAAGCGTCACCGAGTTCATCAACACGCTCCTGTGGTTCAAGTCTGCGTGTCATACCGATTTTATACACATCTTTACCAAATGAACCAACATTTGAAATGATGTAAACATAGCCTGCCTTTGCGTTTGTGGCACGATAATCAATATCTTCAATTGACTTGTTAATTTCGGTAAGCTCGGACTCAATTTCGGATTTCTTTTTGAGAAGTTCTGCTTTTTCGTCCTCACTTGCAGAATCAAGCTGTTTGTTGATATGTTCAAGAGCATTCTGATAATGGTTTTGTTCTTTCTTGATTTTTTTGCGTGCTTCTTCAATTTCTTTTTGAAGTTTGGCTTCCTCACGAAGTCTTGCACGGATCTCCTTTTGTTCTTCCTTTTCGTCCTGTTTTTTCTTTCTGTATTCAAGAGCAAGACAAAGCTCATCGTATTTCAGCATAAAATAATTGTATGTAATGGCAACATCCATTATCTTACCGAGTTTTGAAATGGCTTCATAAGATTTTTGCATTCTCTTATGTGCAGTATCAAAAGTATTGTACTTAACTTTGTCGATAAGCTCGTCACATTCGCTGTTAAAGGCTCTTAAAAGGAGTTTTTGCATATCCTTAACCATTTTCTTGCCCTGTGCATTACTGCCGTTTACAGTCCAATTCATATTACCGTTTACGGCTTTGCCCTCTTTTATGAGGGCTTTTTGTTTATTGCGAATTTCCGTGAGCCTGTCTTTGTATATATCGGAAGAAGCAAAATCATATTTAGAAGTGTACAGACCAAAACTCTGCATTTCCATTTGCTCGTCAAGGTTTATGATTTCGTCCTGTCTGTATTTAATAGCGTCATTCAGGCTTGAAATCTGACTGTCAAGCGAAGAAATTGTTTCATTGCGGTCGGATATAGTCTGATTTAATGAACGGATTTCATTATTCAGCTTATCTGTAAGTTTCATAAGTTCGCTTGCATTACGCATTTCAGGGGTGAAAGTGCTTTTCAAACGGTCAAGCTCAGCTTGCAGATTTTCAGACTGTTGCTTATACAGCTTGCCTTTGAATGTATCTAAAAATCCCATAATTTTACTCCTTATCTAAATTGCATTAGCCTCAAGTTCGTTATAAACAACAGGCTCATAATCATAAAAGTGTTCTGATTTAATATGTTTCAATTCGTGTTTTGTTGCTTTTTGCTGAACAGCATGACTTAATAAAATATTTATGTAAACATTGAAATTACCGTCTGAATCCACAACAGTAACACCTTTTACAGTCAGCGGCAGTTCGATTCCTCTAATATAAATATCGCCCAATAATCATTCATCCTTTTGCAATGCCTCAATGATACGAACAGCTTTTTCAACATCTTCTTTTGTAGCACCTTTTGCAAGGCTGAACAGCATACGCATTTCACTTCTGTTTTTAAGTTCTTCAAGGTATTCCTGAAGTTCTGAATTAAGTTCAGCAGAAGTTTTTGAATCAGTAAGTGTGTTCATATCAACATTAAAATAGTCGGCAATAGCCTCTAATGTTTCGAGGTTAGGTTCCCTTGTGCCATTTTCATACATACTGATAGCACTTTTAGAACAACCTAATTTCTTAGCGAGTTCTTCTTGATTTAGGCTTGCATTTAACCTTAATTGTCTGAGTACATCGGAGAACATAAAATCACTCCTTGTGAAATTTTCTTTACTACATAATAACACGAACTGTGAAATAAATCAAGAAAAATTTTTCACAAAATGTGTTGACAAACATAAATTCTTGTGATAACATAATGGTACACGATATGTGAACTTAACAAGGAGGTGATTAAAAATGAACGCTTCTGTAATAGGCAAGAAAATCAAGACCTTGAGAGAAAGCAAGAATATCTCAAGAGAAGATTTTGCAAATGCAGTAAAAATCAGCTTATCCGCATTATCAATGTATGAAACAGGTCAGAGAATTCCTCGTGATGAGGTTAAGTTGAGAATAGCGAGATTTCTCAATACTACAATTGAGGAACTTTTTTTTACAAATTAAGTACACGGTTCGTGAACTTAATAAAAATCTTACAACCCAACCAAAACTAAGGGGGTGAAAAATAATGCCAGAACAAATTGACGCTTTAATTCGTTTGTTATGTGACCATATAACAAAGTATGTTGAAAAAGATGACGGTGTTGACGGCGATACTATCGCTAAATTAACAACAGCCCTTGCCGAGTTGGTGTCAGCAAGAGCTGTGTGCTAATTAAGGATTAGTTTTCTTCTGAATTAACGATTTCAAGAATTCTATTGTAGATTGTTTCAAAATAATCAGCAACTTTTTCACCATGCTCTTTATCAACAGCGTGCTGACAATTTGACAATCTTGCAATAACGATTTCCTTAGTTACATCAAAAGCAATTTTTTCGTGATTGCCTGTAATCATAGATTAACCCTCCTTTCCTTAATTTATGCTGAAATTATATCACATTATTAGGAAAGTGCAAGACCATATGAAAATTATGAAAAGAGGTGATAACATTGCTTAACGCAAACAGTTTAAAAGGAGCAATAGCCGAGGCAGGTTATACACAAGGGAAACTTGCAGAAAAGCTGGGTGTGTCGGTAAATACGCTGTCTGCAAAAATTTCAGGTAAAACAAAATTTACCATTGATGAAGCCGCCCTGATTTGCAAGGTTCTTGACATTACAGATGAAAAGCGGATAGTGCGTATCTTTTTAAACTAACAAACCAACAAAAAACTGAATAGAGTGTGTTTCTATTCAGTCTTTATATTCTTATTAGGGGTGAGAAAATGGGATTTTTTAATAATTTATTCAACATAAAAAAAGCACCAACAGTCACCAAGACTGTCAGTGCACCTTATGTTCCGCCTTATCCTTTAGAAAAAGATTTTTATACTTTTGATAAGGTAGAGTGGAGCGGAGCGTTACCACCTCATTCAATGACACTTTCTTTTGTACTTCCTTATTCCGATTGGTGCGAATTTGAAAAGTCAGACCTTTATCGAGATTTGGAGAATTATCTTCAGGAATTACAAAAACGAGGTAACCCGAATGAGAATGTAGGCATTCAAGATTGATAGGCAGATGTTCATTGTATGTCGGAACATACTCATCAACACCTTTTGCCTTGTGATGATAAGAATTAACTTCGTGGGTGTTGTAATCTTCGGTGTACTCTATGCCGTTCAGAACTAATTGAATGTCGGTAACAGAAATAGGCAGTTGCGATTTATTGTTAAGTTTATAATGAATGAAAAGTCTTTTCTTTCCCTGCACGCCTAATTTGTATGCGTATTCAAGCATTGTGATTTCCAAATTCACTTTGTGCGAAACAAAATAGTTAATCAGGTTTATTAAAGATATTAAAAAGCCTGCAATGCCTAAAATACCACTAATTATTACCCACATATAATCAGCTCCTTTGCTCGATTATAACATTTGCAAAAGATATTTGCAACACAATCAATAATACCACAATCACAGTCCCATTAAACGGACTTTGCTGAAAAGAGGTGAAGAAGATGAATGAATTAAAAAAAATCCCCACCGCTCAGTTGATAGAAGAGCTGAGCAATAGGGAAGATGTAGATAGTTATACAACTACCGAATCGTACGGCATATTACACAAAGCAAAGAATGTGGATAAAAGATATCCAACGGGAACAATTGTGTTGTTTGTTAATCCACAGGGTAGGTGTTCTGAGTGATGTATTTAATATAATCTCTGTAAAAATCATCAAAAACAACAATTGTATTATCATCGGCATTTTTTTCAAGATAATCAAGCATTACAAATTTGCAAACACTCTCAGGAAAATTATTGTCGGCGATTATGTCATTAGCTGTGTTGTATGTAACATCACTACCGATAACAACTTGTTTGCTTAACCATTTTTTAAAACTCAGCACAATGCACACCTCACTTTCGTTATATAGTGTAATGAATTGCTGTTCATCACTACATATAGTATATCATAGAAAGTTGGTGAAATCAATGCACATCAATGAATTTGCTGAAATATTGCTCAAAAGCAGAAAACAGAAAGGTCTTTCACAAAGCGAGCTTGCTAAGAAATCAGGCTTTACCAAAAGAGCTATTCAGTATTGGGAGAAAGGAAAGAAGAGCATTTCTCTTGAAAATGCCGACAGGCTCTTAACGGCTTTGGGTGTAGAAATCAAGATAGGTAAAACAGAAAGCAGGTGAGAAAATGGCAAAACTTAAACTTATTGACACAAAGGACAAGTTCCTTCTTGAAATTGACGGAACAGAAATTCCGTATGTTACAAGCTATCAGATAACACGAACGGTCAGCGAGGTTGTACTGCTCAAGCTGGCTCTCAGCGTTGCTGATGTTGAATCAGTCGAAATCGTTTCAGACAAAATTACCAACGAAAAATAGGAGGTGAAAGTATGGACACAGTTCAGATAAACCAAAAAATCAAAGAAATTATGGATAGCAGTGATTTCTATTTGCTTTCTGAGGACGCCGCAAAGGCTATTGGAGTTGCTCCGCAAAAATTGCGTGAACAGGCAAAGGACGAACCCGAAAAATTGGGATTCAATGTAATTGTAGTCGGCACATCTATCCGTATTCCGAGAATACCGTTTCTCAATTATATTCTCGGTTCAAACCCGTTGAAAGGAGTGTAACAAATGCGGTTAAGAAATTACCCGACAAAAAGAAAGCTGCTCAAAGATATTGAAAACCTCAGAGCAGAGAACAGACATCTCAGCATTGAACTGAGAAACGCAAGAACAGATCTTGCACTCGAAAAGACAGCGTCAAGCGGTTATCGTCACGAGAACAGAGAGCTAAAGTGCAAGCTCAAAGCCCTTGAAACGCCTGAATCCGAAGCATTCAATTTTGAAGGTATGGGTGTTTCAAATGTCAACTGAAAAAGAAAAATCCGCTGAAGCTCTGCAAAGCCTCAACGGATAGTAAGGATATAAACAATATAACCGCTTTGATTATATCCTTTATTGATTAAAAAATCAAGAAGGAAGGTTGAAAAATGTCAGAAATAACAGTAAGCGAACAGCATAAGCAGGCAATTGAACTGCATCAGAAGATAATTGTCAGCGCTAACCTTGCACAGCAGAACATATGGGATATGTGCAACGGACTTAAAACAATGCGTGACAACAAGCTGTATAAGGAGCTTGGATATCAGAACTTTGAGGACTATTGCGAGAATGAAGTAGGCATGAAACGCAGTAATGCATATAACTATATTTCTATTGTAGAAAAAATAAATCCTGAAAATGTCCAATCGATTGGACAAATTGGAATGACAAAACTTGCTCTTCTTGCCACCATAAGCGAACCCGAACAGGCAGAAATTGCCGAAAAACTTGACCTTGAAAACACAACGGTCAAGCAGTTAAAGGCAGAGATTGACAGGCTGAAGGACGAAAAGCAGGAGGCAACCGACAAGAGCATTGACTATTGCAGACAGCTCAATAACGCTAAGAAAGACGCCGACTATTACAAACAGCAGGCGGACACTTCAAAAGAAAGCTATCGCAATATTGAAAATCAGCTTGCAGAGGAAAAGAACAAAAATTTCAAGCTGACGAATAAAGTTCAGGAGCTTGAAAGCCGTCCTATTGAGGTTGCCGTTGCAGAGCCTAGCGACAATGAACGCAGACTTAATGAAACGATTAAGTCTTTGGAAAGGGAGAACATTAAGCATTATGACGAACTCGAAGAAGAATACCGCAACAACGAAAAAATCGTCAGAAAACAGCTTGAGGATGAAAAACAGGAGGCTCTTCGCAAACAGAAAGAGGAGTATGAAGAAAGACTGAAAAATGTTCAGACTGCCGACGGTTCATCAGATGACAAGGATGTCTTTAAGGCATATTTTTCAATTGCATATGACAGCTTTGTCCGTATGCTCGATTTCGCCAAGCAGTCACAGGACAAGGAATTTTTCAAAGGCAAGGTTGAACATTTAATAGAGGCACTTGCCACACAAAACATAAATCTTTAAGGGGGAGCAACAATGAAACTTTATGAGCTTACCGAGATGTACTCGGATTTATTTAATCAGTTTGACGCTATCAACGAATGGGAACCCGATACGAACGCAGACGGAATGCCGATTGATGATGACGGCAATATCATTGCCAATGTGGACGCATACCGCAACAAGATGTTGACAGCGTGGTTCGATACTCTCACGGGCATTGAGGGCGAATTTGACGAGAAAGCTGAGAGTATTGCAATCTACTACAAACAGCTTCTTGCCGAGGCTAAAATGCTTAAAGCCGAAAAGGCGGCAATTGCAAAAAGACAGTCACAAAAAGAAAAACAGGCGGAGAGCCTTAAAACCTATCTGTTTAAGTCAATGCAGGCACTCGGCAGACAGAAGATTGATATGCCGAGAGCGGTTATGTCGCTTAAAAAGAACGCTCCGAGCCTTGTTATTGATGATGAAATTTCATTTGTTGAGTGGGCAGAGGAACACAATCTTGACCACCTCTTAAAGTACAGTATGCCCGAAGTGAAAAAGAATGATGTCAAGGCTCTCTGCAAAAAGGGCGAAGAAATCCCCTTTGTACATATGGAAGCCAAGCAGTCGTTAAGTATTAAGTGAGGTGTTATTTATGGGATTACCTATATTGGTTTTAGGATATTCAGGCAGCGGAAAATCTGCCTCTTTAAGAAATTTCAAAGCAAATGAACTGGCTCTTGTGAATGTAAACGGAAAATCACTCCCGTTCAGAACAAAATTTACTTCTTCAATCAATTCCGACAACTACATAGATATTGAGGACTTTATCAAAAAGCAAAAATGCAAGTCGATTGCAGTTGATGACGCACAGTATCTCATGGCTAACGAATATATGAGAAGAGCCAAGGAAACAGGCTTTCAGAAGTTTACCGATATCGGTAAAAATTTTTGGGAGCTTGTGAAAGAGGTTGAAACTCTCCCGAATGACACGATTGTTTATTTTCTCAGCCATATTGAAACCGACGAAAACGGCAGACAGAAAGCTAAAACAATCGGCAAGTTGCTTGACGAAAAAATCTCGGTCGAGGGAATGTTTACCACGGTTTTAAAAACTGTTGTCGTTGACGGCAAGTATCTTTTTGCAACACAAACGGACGGTAACGATACCTGTAAAAGTCCGATAGGCTTGTTTGATTCAATGTACATATCAAATGACCTTAAAATTGTTGATGAAGCATTGAGAACATACTATTCAATGCAACCAGAACAGTATTGTGATGAGTGCAAAGCACCGATACTTTCGGACGGCAAACGCACCGTTAAACAGATCATTGACGGCACAACAAAAAATTACGGCAGACAGCTTTGTATGCAGTGTGTTGCAAGGCTGATAAAGCAGAAGAAACAGGAAAAGCAGAGAGAGGGTGCAGACAATGCAACTTCGACCGTATCAGAATGACCTTGTGGAGCAGGTTCGCAAGGCTTGGCGAGAGGGTTACAAAGCCCCTTGCATTGTCCTTGGTTGCGGTGGCGGAAAGTCCTGCATTGTCGCAGAAATTGCAAGACGAACAACTTGGAACGGGAAACGGGTGCTGTTCCTTGTTCACAGGAGAGAGCTTGTTGACCAAATATTCAGAACCTTTGTCCGCTGGGGTGTGCTTATGGATTTGTGCCAAATCGGTATGGTGCAGACCTTTACACGAAGATTGAAGAAACTGCCAAAACCCGCACTTATCATCACAGACGAAAATCATCACAGCCTTGCACAAAGCTACAAACGCATTTACGAACATTTTTCGGATGTTCCGAGGGTTGGCGTCACCGCAACACCTGTCCGATTAAACGGTGACGGATTAGGCGATGTCAACGACAAGCTCATAATCGGGGTGAGTACAAAATGGCTCATTGAGCATAACTGCCTTGCCCCGTATGACTACTACGCTCCGAGTGTTGCCGACCTTACGGGTTTACACACCAAAATGGGCGAGTATGTCACCGCCGACATTGAAAAGGCAATGATAAAAAACACGGTATTCGGTGATGTTATCAAATATTACAAACAGCTTGCAGACGGTAAAAAAGCCGTCTGTTACTGTTCCTCGGTAAAGCACAGTCTTGCAACAGCGAAGGCATTCCGTGACGCAGGAATTTCAGCCGAGCATATTGACGGAGCAACTCCGAAGGCACAGAGAGAACAGATTATAGCCGATTTCAGGAACGGCAAAATTACAATCCTCTGCAATGTGGATTTGATTTCAGAGGGCTTTGATGTGCCTGACTGCGAATGCACGATTCTGCTCCGACCTACTCACAGCCTTACGCTTTACATTCAGCAGTCAATGCGATGTATGCGCTATAAGCCAAACAAAAGGGCGGTAATCATTGACCATGTGGGCAACTATGCAAGGCACGGAATGCCTGATGACGACCGAGAATGGACGCTTGAAAAACGCAAAAAGCTGAGTGTTAAAAAAATCGAAAAGGAGCAGGAGGAAAAGGTCAGACAATGTCCCGAATGTTTCTTTACATTTTCAGCACCGCCGGCAGGGCAGAAAGCCGTGTGTCCGCATTGCGGTTATGTATTCCCGACAGCCGAAAGAACCGTTGAAACCGATACTACCGCAAAGCTCATTAAGGTTGAGGGATTCAAGCTTGATTTCAGCACACCCGACGATTGCCACAGCTATGCGGACTTGCTTGCATACGCAAAAAGCCACGGCTACAAAACAGGCTGGGCATATTTTCAGGCACGAAAGAGAGGTATGATAGCTTGACAGAAGAACATGCAATTCAGAACAAAATCCGTATTGCAATTGCACCGTACTGCGATATTTTCCGTATCAATGTAGGTGCAGGCTTTACAAAAGACGGCAGATATTTCAATACGGGAGTTCCGCCCGGATTTTCGGATTTGTTCGGTGTCAGAAAATCAGACGGAAGAGCAGTCTTTATCGAGGTTAAAACTCCCAAGGGCAGACCTACCGAAAAACAACAGAAATTTATACAGATGATGAAACTCAACGGTGCTGTTGCAGGAGTGTGCAGAAGTGCCGATGAGGCGATAGAGTTAATTACAAAGGAGTAAAATTATGGGATTTAAAGCAAATTGGAGCGAGGCGGCACAGCCTGATTCACTCAAGCCTGAGGGCGATTATGAGTGTCTTATAGCAAAGGCAGAGGAGCGTGACTACACTAATTCAAAAGGCGAGGAAAAAACCTGCCTGAACATTTCGTTCATTATCCGAAACGATGTTGAGCAGGGGTACAAAAACGGATATATCTTCCATACCCTGTGGAAACGCAGAGAACCGACCGAGAACGATATGCAGGTAAACGGATACGGCTTTAATCAGGTTATGGCTCTCGGCAAGGCGGCAGGACTTCCAGACGGCAAGGACTATGACAGCCTTGAACAGTTCCTTGGTGAGCTTGTGAAAAAGCCTGTTCGTGCAACCGTTAAGCACGAAGAATACAACGGTAAAATGCAAGAGCGAGTAAGCTGGCTCAATCTGACTAAGTTTCCGACAGTAAAGCATACCTTCAAGCAGTCGCAGAGTTCAACGGCAACAGCCTATGCACAGCCACAGCAGAGTTATGCACCTGCACAGACAGCAAATCAGGGCTTTGTTGATATGCCGATTGACGATGATTTGCCGTTCTGATTTTAAAAAAATTCTTCGGGAATTGCATAAAACAGTGCAATTTTCACCGTGCTTTTCCTTATATATGGAGGTGAAAAAATGGGCTTTACAAATTTAAACCCAAATAAAAATAAATATTTTGCAGTTCCCGAGGAATTGAAAGGTTACAAAAACTGGGTGTGCTGGCAGTCATATCCCGATCCGAAATCGCACAGCGGAATTTCAAAGAAACCGATAAATCCAAGAACGGGTGGCTTTGCAATGCCGAATAACTCGGACACTTGGTCAGACTTTGAAACAGCAGTCAGAGAATCCGCCAAATATTCAGGCATAGGCTTTATGTTCTCAAATTCACCGTTCTTCGGTGTTGACCTTGACGATATGCCAAACGATATTGAGGACTACAAGAACGGCGGAGCTGACAACATAATCAGCGAGTTCGTGAACACTTTGCAGAGCTACGCCGAGTTTTCGCAGAGCAAGGCAGGCGTTCACATAATCTGCAAGGGAACTCTTCCCGAGGGCAGAAGAAAGGCGAAGAATGATTCGGGCGGTTTTGAAATGTACGAAAACGGCAGATTCTTCGTAGTGACAGGAGATTACTGCTCTGCATATGCGTACATAAACGATTGCACCGAAAGCATAAAGCCGTTACACTCAAAATATCTCGGCAAGGCAACAGAGCCACAGCCTAAGCTCCGTAACATTGAGGTTAATCTCAATACGGTTGACGATATTGTAAAAGCCGCCTGCAATGCCAAGAACGGCAATCTTTTCAGAGCCTTATACAGCGGTGATTTTTCGGCTTATGCGTCACAGAGCGAGGCTGATATGGCATTCTGCAATATGCTTGCGTTCTGGTGCGGTTGCGATACCGACAAGATGGATTCGATTTTCAGACAATCAGGCTTGATGCGTGACAAGTGGGACAGAAAGCAGTCCGGCACAACCTACGGCATTATAACCCTGCAAAAGGCTGTGTCGGGCTGTACGCAGACCTATAACCCAAAACAGCATAATGATTATTCAATTTCAATCGGTGACGGCAAGGCTGTTCAAGCGGTTGACGAAGAAAAAATGCGTGCCTACACCTTTGACGATATGGGCAATGCTGACAGGTTCGTTGATTTATTCGGCGATAATGTAAGGTATTGTTACACCGAGAAAAAGTGGTATTACTACAATTCTATGAAGTGGTGTGTTGACAATATCGGGGTAGTTTTGCGAATGGCGGACAAAAGCGTTGAGGCTATGAAAGCCGAAGCAAAGCTATACTTGCAAGCTGATGAAGAGAACGGCGGAGATATGTCAAAAGCATTTGAAAAACATATGAAAGCAAGCCGTTCCAACAAATCAAAAAAAGCAATGCTCAACGAGGTTGAACACCATATTCCCGTACTTCCGGCACAAATGGATAAATACCGTATGGCATTAAACACCCCAAGCGGAATAATCAACCTTAAAAACGGTGAAGTGAGGGCGCATAATCCCGAATATTATTTCACAAAGATTACTTCGGTTGACTGTTCTCAAACGGCAGAGTGTCCCCGTTGGCTTGCATTCCTTGATGATATTTTTGCAGGCGATAAGGAGCTTATTCGCTACATTCAAAAGGCGGTCGGTTACAGTCTGACAGGCTCAACAGCCGAGCAATGCGCATTCTTCCTTTACGGCACGGGACGAAACGGCAAGAGTACATTCATTGATGTTATCCGTGATGTATTCGGCGATTATGCCGCAAACATTCAGCCTGAAACAATTATGGTAAGAAACTCGCAGAGCAGTGCCATAAACAGCGACATTGCACGGTTAAAGGGTGCAAGGCTTGTCACCTCGGTTGAGCCGAACGAGGGCGTGCGAATTAATGAGGGACTTCTCAAACAGCTTACGGGTGACGATACCGTAACGGCAAGAAAGCTGTACAGCGAGGAATTTGAGTTCAAGCCCGAGTTCAAGCTGTGGATGGCGACAAACCATAAACCGATTATCCGAGGTACCGACACGGGCATATGGAGAAGAATACATATGATACCGTTCAATGTTCAGATTCCCGAGGATAAGGTTGATAAGAACCTTACGCATAAGCTCAAAGCCGAAATGACCGCAATTTTTAAATGGTGTATTGACGGCTGTATTCTGTGGCAGAGAGAGGGCTTGAAAATGCCGTCTGCCGTTCTTCAGAGCGTGAGAGAGTACAAGCGTGAAATGGATGTTATTTCCGCCTTTATCGAGGACAGATGTGTGTTAGAGGGTTCGGTTCAGGCAAGCACGCTCTATGCCGCCTATACAAGCTGGGCAGGGGATAACAACGAATATTGTATGTCAAATACCAAATTCAGCACCGAACTTGCCAAACGATTTGAAAAGGTAAAGGGAAGAAATTTCAATTATTTCAACGGAATTTCAATTTATAAAGATTGTTAGTGTGGTAGCTTGAGGAGGGTTTACGGGTTTTTCTAACCTTTCGTATAAGAAAAATAAACTAATATTATATATATAGAAAGGGTTCTTTAAAATCGCACCAAACCCACCACAAGCCTCCGCAGGAGGTAATATGAAAAAATATGATTTTAACAATCCACAGGTGTTTAAACAGCTTGAAGATAAAGCAATTGACGGTCAGCTTGATTACTCAGCCTTTCCTCCGCCCGAATATAAATACTTTTCAAGGCTTGCAAAGGTTGGCTACAACAACCGTCATAAAGGCTGGGACATAAACATCTGCCTTGAATGGCAGGACAAGCTCAGAACGGAGTATAAGCGTGACAGAAACGACGCAGACGAATACCGTATGCTCTCCCAAAGAATTATGGATAATGTAAAGAAAAGCGCCGACTTCGTCCGTAAGATGTATCAGTCCCAAACCAACGAGCAAACCGTAATCAATGCCCTCCAAGCCTTAGAATGCCTAACCAATGAAAACGGCTTAACCAAAAGAATAACCGAAAAATTAAAGGAGAATAAAGAAAATGATTGATTGTACGAAAACTACAAACTACTTCACCGAGAAGTTGCGGATGACGAAAAGAACAAAGAACGGACTGTGTAAAATTAAGTGTAGCAACTGTCCTTTGTGTAGTAATAACAACGGTGAAGGTTTATCGTGTCCAACCTTTGAAATGTATTATCCCGAAAAAGCAATCGAAGTTGTTCAGAAGTGGAGCGATGAGCATCCGCAAAAGACATATCTTACGGAGCTTTTGGAGAATTATCCGAACGCAGAGCTTGATCACGGAGTACCAAGGGTTTGTCTAAAAAAATTAGGAGCTGTTTCGGGTTGTGCAAAAACAAAAAAGGTGACTTGTATATTAGCTGTTATAGTTGTTGGAATCAGCCTATTGAGGACGGTGAAGAGTGATGAGAGTTTATCGGTGTGATAGTTGTAACAAAGTTATCTCAAATCCGTACGCAGTTAAAATGAAGGAATTTTATGTAGGGATGATGGATACTGATTGCAGTAGTGGCATTGTGATTCCTATTGAAAGAAAGAGAAAAATTAAAATACAGCTATGTGATGATTGTTACAAAGGCTTACATCTTATTGCCGAAAAAAAGGAGCGTGAAGTGGATTGACGGTTAAAGATTATTTATATTCGGTCAGGGTTTCGGATAAGCTGATCAGAACGAAAGAACACGAGCTGTCGAAACTTAGGCTGAATATTGCACAGGTATCAGTTAAGCAGAATGAGCCTGTTAAGACATCGGGAGTGAATGACCCTATGCGGATTGTTGACAGGATTGCAGACCTTCAGGCTGAAATCAATCGGGAAATTGACAATCTTGTGCGGTTGAAAACTGAAATCCGCAGTAAAATCAATGCACTTGACGATTACCGTTACATTGCAATTTTGACCGAGTATTACATAAATTGTCAGAGGTGGGAGGATATTGCCGAGAGTATGGAAATGAGCGTAAGGCATACCCTGAGATTGCACGGCGAAGCGTTACAGGCGTTCCGAAAAAAGTTCGATTTCTCGTAAAATTATTTTGAAATGTCATTGAATGTCACCCTTACCCTGCGTATAATGGTATTATGAAAGTTTGACAAACAGGACATATGTAGAACTCTTCTAAGATAAAAATTCGCACAGACCGCTCATAGTTCCAGCTGTGGGCGGTTTTGTGTTGTGTGTGGTTATTTTATACAAATTATTACTTTCTTAATTGTGCGGTTTACAGAAAAATGTAAAATCTGTTGAATTATGTCAAATAATATGATAGATTAGTGATATATTACAACTAAGGAGAGTTGCATATGAGCGAAGAAAATAAGACAAAAACCTGTTTTGTTATAATGCCTATATCAGACCAGCCAAAATATCCTACAGGTCATTTTGATAAAATATACGAACAGATAATTGTTCCTGCTGTCAAAGAGGCGGAGTTTGAACCTATAAGAGCAGACAGTAATCAAATATGTGATTCGATAATGCAAAAAATTTTGAAAAATTTAATTGAATGTGATATGGCAATTTGCGATTTAAGTTCAAGAAATCCAAATGTTATGTATGAATTAGGAATTCGACAAGCTTATGGCAAAAAAGTAGTTTTGGTACAGGACGATGCTACTGATAAAATTTTTGACGTAGCAGGAATAAATACTGTTTTTTATAAGAGAGATAGATTGTATGAAAATGTTATTAAGGCAAAAGATGATATTGCTAATGCGATAAAGGAAACTTATAAAAATGGTTCATTTTCGTTAATGAACATAGTCGATTTAGAAAATGCAACTGTAGATAATTCCAAAGTTGATAAGGTTGTTTTTGATAGATTTATGATGAAATCAATATATTCAAAGTTAGATGCTATTGAAGATTCAATAAGAATGTTTTCTAATACGCCAAATGTTAGTGACGAATTAAATGTTGACCTTAATAATCGTAAATTTGCAAGCTTGCTTATGGAATGTCGAGATGCATTGATAAACCATCCCGATAATCTTGATTTACTTATTTCCTGTTATCGAAAATTGTTGAGAGTTAATAATGTGATGCTTAATAGTAGGAATGACAAATCTTTTACACCTAAAGACTATCTAAATGTGAAAAATACACTGATAGAATTGAATGACAGAATTAATGCTTTAACGCCTAATACTGATTAATGGAGAGTGCATTTAGTACTCTCTTTTCTTTTGCTTATTTTTAGAATTTTCAGACAAAGAGAGGTGATACCGTGAAAGACAAATTAAATGCAAGGCAGAGGAAGTTTGCTGAATATTATGCACAAAGCGGTAACGCCGCTGAGAGTGCTGTTAAGGCAGGATATTCCGCAAAATATGCTAATACCAATGCTTCAAAATTACTACAAAATACTACAATCACAAATTATATCAAAGAGCTTTCCGATAAGCTCAAAGATGAGCGCATTATGAGTGCAAAGGACAGACAGGTTGCTTTGTCCGATATTGCCCGAAGTGCTGAGCAGGACACCTCCGACAGAATCAGGGCGATTGACACGCTCAACAAGATGACGGGCGAATACACCGTTAAGGTTGACGCAAAGGTTGAGCAGTCCGAAAAGCTATCCGATGTGTTCAGACAGTTGGGTGGTGAGGGACTGAGTGAGTAACAAATTCCCGTTGTCACAAAAGTATATCGACTTTATCAACACAACAAATGTGTCGGCTGAATTTCTTGAAGGAACTACAGCGTCCGGCAAAACTACCGTCGGAGCAGGCGTTAAGTTTATGCGAATGGTGTCGCAGTCGCCGAAGAAGCTTCACGCAATTGCCGCCAAAACTACGGGCAAGGCTGAGGAAACTATAATTCAACAGGACAACGGTATTCTCGACTTGCACCGCAACGCTGTCTATTGTGGTAACGGCGACAAGGATTACAAGCTGCCGCATATCAAGTTTGAGGGCAAAATCATCTATATTCTCGGTTACAGCAGTCGGGATAAATGGGAAATGGTTCTCGGTGCGCAGTTTGGGTGCGTTTATATTGACGAAATCAACACCGCCGATATCGAGTTTATCCGAGAGATGTCAACCCGTAATGACTATATGCTTGCAACGCTGAATCCCGACGATCCGAGCCTGCCTGTGTATAAGGAGTTTGTCAACCGCTCCCGTCCTTTTAAAAAATATGAAAACGATGTTCCCCCCGAGATTACGGCGGAGCTTACCGAAGAACCTGTACCGAATTGGAGGTATTGGTTCTTTTCTTTTGCCGACAATTTAAGTCTTACCCCCGAACAGATTGAAAAGAAAAAGAACTCTGCACCGAAAGGTACAAAGCTCTATAAAAATAAAATCTTAGGTTTGCGAGGCAGAGCAACAGGTCTTGTGTTCCCGAATTTTGAGAGGGCAAGACATATCAAATCAAAAGAGTGGGCAGGAAAGTTTTTGAACTGTAACCGCAAGTCGGAACACTTTGTTCAGTTCACCGCAGGTCTTGATACCGCCTATTCGCAGAAGTCGCCTGACACTATCGCAATGACATTTTACGGCATTACCAATCACGGCAAGTGTGTTCAGCTTGATGAAAGAGTTTATAACAACGCTGAAATGCAAACACCTATTGCCCCGAGTGACACGGTGAAGAATTTTATTGATTTTCTTGACCGCAACCGTGATGAATGGGGCTTTGCACGCACGGCTTTTATTGACAGCGCCGACCAAGCGACTATTACCGAATTTCAAAAGTATAAGCGACAGCACGGCTGTGTCTATGACTTTGCAAATGCATGGAAGAAAACGAGGATTATCGACCGAATCAATCTTGTACTCGGCTGGCTTGCCACTTACTGTTATTTTGTGCTTGACCATTGCAAAAACACGATTGCCGAGTTTGAAATTTACAGCTGGCGAGAGGATAAAGACAACACACCCGAGGACGGTCACGACCATTGCATTAACAGCGGTCAATATGCGTGGCTGCCGTTTAAAAATATTATTGGAAGTGAAATAAATGGGGCTGATTAACAGAATGGCTGAATCTATCAGATCTGGAATTAAAAACTTTTTGCAGATTACTCCTGCAAGCGACAAAACAATTACCGTTACCGAGACAAGCAATCATCTGACCGAGTGCTTTATCAATCGCATTTGGTATTGGGGCAACAGCAGACAGCTTGCGGAGCTGTACAGGCAGATTGATACAAACAAAACTATGTTTTGGGCGGCAAAAAGCACAAAGGGGCTTGAAATCCGTAAAATACACACGGGCTTGCCGGCACTCATCTGCGAAACGCTTGTGAATATCGTAATTGCCGACTACAACGGCACAGATGTTACAAGCAAAAATTCAACCGCTTATGCTGAGCGTTGGGAAGACATTGAAAAGCAGAACAAGCTATCCGACACGGTTAAGCAAATGCTCCGTGACCTATGTGTTGTCGGTGACGGTGCTTTTAAGGTCAGCTTTGACACGGCTGTATCAGATGTTCCGATTGTTGAATGGTATCCTGCCGAAAACATTGACTTTACATATGTGCGTGGCAGAATCCGAGAGGTTAAGTTTTATACCGATTACACGCAAAAACACCGCCGTTACCGCTTTGAAGAAACATACGGTTACGGCTATATTCACTATGCTTTGTATGATGACAACGGCAAAGAGATTGACCTGCACACGGTTGACGCTCTTTCATGGATTGATTCAAAGGGCGTTACATTTGACGAATCATATATGTGGGCTGTACCTGTCCTTTACGGCAAATCGTGCCACAAGGGCAGAGGTGCGGGCATTATCGGCATAAAAACAGACGCTTTCGACAGCCTTGATGAAGTGTGGTCACAGTGGATGGACGCACTCAGAGCCTGCCGAACAAAGCAGTATGTGCCTGATTGCCTTGTTCCGAGAAATCCCGAAACCTGTCAGCCGATATCGCCAAATCCGTTTGACAACCGATTTATCACCGTGGGCAACGATATGTCTGAAAACGGCAACGGCAACAGGATTTACACCGAAAGTCCGCAGATTCAGCACGAAAGCTATTTGAGTTCATACATTACTGCCCTCGACCTCTGCTTACAGGGCATTATATCGCCGTCAACTCTCGGCATTGATACGAAGAAGCTTGATAATGCAGACGCTCAGCGTGAAAAGGAAAAGACAACCCTTTACACAAGGCAGGACCTTGTGAAAATTACGCAGAACGCACTTCAAAGCCTTGTTGCAGTTGTACTCAATGCAGACGGTGAACTTAACGGCAATGGTATTGTTGAGGGCTTGGAAGTGTCCGTAAACTTCGGCGAATATGCAAATCCGAGCTTTGAAAGTCAGGTTGAAACCGTGTCAAAAGCAAGACAGGGCGGTTTGATGTCAGTTGAAACCTCGGTTGATGAGCTTTACGGCGACAGCAAGTCGGAGGATTGGAAAGCCGAAGAGGTGCAGAGAATTAAAGAAGAACAGGGCATTGCAGGCGAAGAAGAAAAATCGGAGCTTGACGATGTGGACCTTACCGACACGGGCAATGAACCCGATAAACCCGAAGATATCGCAAATCAGGACGATGACAGCAAATGAGTAAGCAATGAGTGATTACAACATTAAAGAGGCTTTTGAGAGAATTGAAAACGAGCTTATCGACAGCATGATGCGCAATTTCAGCCGTCACAGAGCCGAAGAAACCAAAGAGGGTTACAACTGGACACAATGGCAGGCTGAACAGCTCAAAAGTCTTGAAGAGTACCGCAAGCACAACGCAAAGAAATTCGGCAAGCGTTTCAAAACCATTAACGGCAAGGTTGAAGAGATGATTCGCACCGCCAAAGCTGACGGAAATGCAAGTCAGGAGGCAGAAATTCTTGAAGCTGTCAAGGACGGCTTCAAAGCTCCAAAAAAGCCGTCAGAACACAGCACAGCCGAGTTTTTTAAGGTGAATGACCGTAAACTTGACGCACTCATAAAATCGACCACAGACGATTTAAAGAGGGCAGAAACGGCAGTTTTGCGTATGAGCAACGACAAGTACCGCAAGGCAATTTTTAACGCACAGGTTGCAATGAACACGGGTGCGGTTACATACGAAAAAGCCGTTGATATGGCTTGTAAAGATATGCTCAACGCAGGTCTTAATTGTGTGGAATACAAGAACGGTGCAAGGCACACGCTCTCGGATTATGCGGATATGGCGGTTAAAACAGCCAACAAAAGAGCCTATCTGCGTGGTGAGGGCGAAAAGCGAGCCGAATGGGGAGTATCCCTTGTTGTTGTGAACTCAAGACAGGGCGGTTGCCCCGATTGTGCAAAATATATCGGCAAGGTGTTTATTGACGATGTTTATTCAAACGGCAAAAAGTCAGACGGAAACTATCCGCTTCTCTCAACCGCAATCGAGAACGGTTTGTTTCATCCGAGATGTAAGGACAGCACAAGTACATATTATCCCGAACTTGATGATTTGGACGCACCGTTGTCTGAAGATGAAATCAAAGAGCTTGACCGTCAGCGAGGAATTGAGGAAAAACAGCAGTATGCACAGCGACAGGCAGAACGCTTTGACCGCCGTGCCGAATACAGCCTTGATGAGGACAATAAACGCATTGCCCAAACCCGAGCCGATGAGTGGCACGATAGGGCTGATATGCTTGAAGAAAAGGCGAAACAATTTTCTTTGAAGACTGATGAACAAAAATATTACAGACCTGTTTTTAAGGAAGATATATTAAAAACTTTTGAACGCAAAATTGAGAGCGAAACAATTACAATTGATACCCACAAGGCAAATACATTGTGTGATAATGTTTATATTTCAGATAAGGTAAAGCTAAAACGAAAAGAACTTCATGATTTTGATATGCAAGTGAGAAAAGCGTTTGATATGCTCGGAGAGGTTGAAACAAGCGGAAAACCTGATATTTGTATTATCTCTCCCGAAGAAATGCGAGTAAATGCTATTGCTTCATATATGCCAATGCAGAATGTTCTAAATGTCAATTCAGCATACTTTTCAACAAGTGATTTGTCAGATTTACAAGAAAACTTGGCTTGTCCGCAAGACGGATTGAGTACAATTCTTCACGAACTGATTCATTGGCAAGACGCTAAAAGTTACAGAGCAAAATTCGGAGGTATTAACGATTATTTTGAATATTGCGATTACCTTAATAAAATTTATGCTCCAAAGGTTGAAAAATTGATAAATAACGGTTATAATATAGAGGATATAAGTGAGTATGCTTTTGAATGCTTAAAAGATAAAGCTATGGATGAAGTGTATAACGAGTACAGAGTCAGCAAACTTTTAGGGTGATGATAGTATGAGATTGATACAAACTGAAGAACAAAAATCTCTATGGAATGCGTTTAAGCCGTACCTTGTAACAAATGGTTTAAATGTCACTTTGCGTGAAGATGCTCCACAAGAAGCTAAAGATGCTGAAGCACTTTACAGTAAGCTTAGAGAGAAACAAAAAATGCAATATCTAAAAGATAGTGGCATAATCTAACCGCTCCGTAAAAAGGGCGGTTTTGTTGTTTAACTTGCCGAGAATATGTTCAGAGCAAGAAAAGCGGCTTGTTTACGGCATTATTTAACTTGCCTGCAACTTGCCGTAACAAAATTTAACACATCAAATCAGCACTTTGAGAAATCAGAGTGCTTTTTTATTATTAATCAAAGAAAGGTTTGATACTATGAGAAAAAGAATTTTAGCAATTGTACTTATGGTAGCTATGATTGCAACAACCGTACTGGTTACTGTGGGCTGTACCGAGGCAACGCAGGTATCGTACAATGTTTCGCAGGAAGCAGACAATTTCAATGTGATACGCAGGCTTACGGTTATTAACACAAGAACCGATAAGCCGTCATTTGAACTTGTTGCCGCTTTTTCATTACAGGTCGATAATGACGATAACCAAATTGAGGTTGTCTGCGAAACGGGCAAGGGTGAATACAAAAAGCATATCATAGGTCTTAATGATGAAACTATGTATGTTGTAGAGGATATAAGCGGTGCAGAAGTGGACAAATACCGTTATGAAATTAACTTCCTGCCTAAACAGATTTTGCCGATTACATTTAAGAGTAAATATTAACAGTTAAACCCGTCGATTTCGACCGGTTTAGAAAGGTGGTGACAGAATGAAAATCAGAGTTACAACAGCATTTAATGATAAACAGAACGGCTATGTAACCCGACCTGTGAATGAAGTTTTTGAATGCTCCGAGCAGAGAGCAAAGGAACTCATTGACGGCGGTTTTGCAGAAGAGGTCAAGCCTGACGCTCCCAAAAAGCCGAGAGCAAAGAAAACAGAATCAGCAGATTAAGCACTTTACGAATATGTAAGGTGCTTTTTTATTGTCCGAAGACATTAAACTACGGGAGACACCGTGCAAAACTGAAACAGAGAGACACTCTATAAACTGATTACGGGAGACACCCGAAAAACTGAAAGGATATGAAAAAAATGGCAGAACCAAATCCAACACCAACCCCCAATGAACCGACACCTGCACCGCAGGGAACTCCACAGGGAAACGCTCCTGCCTTTGATTATGACAAGCTCGCAAGCCTTATTACAGGCAAACAGAGCGTGACAGAGGACACCGTGTTGAAGTCTTATTTTAAGGAGCAGGGATTGTCAGCCGATGAGATGAAAGAGGCTATCGGTGCTTTTAAAAAGCAGAAAGCCAAGAACACTCCTGACTTTGCAAAAATGCAGTCGGAAGTTGAATCTGCAAACAACGCAAAGCTTATGGCAGAAGTCAACCAATCGGCAACCCTCGAAGCCGTAAAACAGGGCGTTGACATTGCAACCGTTCCGTATGTGCTTAAAATTGCAGACTTTTCAAAGGCTGTGACAGACGGCAAGGTCAATGCGGAAAAGCTGACAGAGGCTGTTAAAAAGGTGCTTGACGATATCCCAGCACTCAAGGGCAAACCTGCCGAGAACGGCACAGGAGTTAAGAAAATCGGCGGTGACGGCAACAGCGACAAAAATTTAACAGAAGATGCCTTAAGAGGAATTTTCGGCATCAAATCTAAAAAGTAAGAAAAGAGGTAAATAATTATGGCAGTATTAGAATACGCAACTATTTTCAGTAATGTATTAAGAGAATTGTATGGTCAGGCCCTTACTTGCGATGACCTTTACCACTCAAACTCTGACATTCAGATTATCAACGGTAAGGATATTAAAATTCCGAAACTCTCGGTCAGCGGTTATAAAGACCATACACGAGGTGCAGGCGGTTTTAATTCGGGTACATATTCAAACGGTTACGAAACCAAAACCCTTGACCACGACAGAGATATTGAGTTTGCTATCGACCCTATTGATGTTGACGAAACAAATATGGTAGTAACTATCGCAAATATTCAGACACGCTTTGAAAAAACACAGGCTATACCTGAACTCGACTGTTATACTTACAGCAAGCTTTATACAGAAGCTAAGCGAGTTGGTGCAACAGTAAAAACTACTGCATTAACTGCGGCGAATGTGCTTGCAGATTTTGACGATAACCTTGAGGCTTTTGCCGAAGCGGGTGTACCGCTCGACAGGGTTATTCTTTATGCGACACCACAGTACAAAAAGCTTTTGAAGAATGCAGAGGGTATTCAGAGAACACTTGAAATCAGTTCCGCAAAGGGCATTGACCGCCGTGTTCGTTCCGTTGATGATATTGATAAGATTGTAGAAGTGCCAAGCTCAAGAATGAAGTCTTTGTTTGATTTTACAAACGGTTGTGTTGCTGACAGCTCAGCTAAGCAGATTGACTATATTCTTATTGACCCGGAAGCACAGGTGTCAAGAGTTAAGTATTCATATATCAATGTCTATACTCCGGGTTCTGACAGCCGAACAGCTGATAATTATATATATCAGAACAGAAAAGTTAATGGTACTTTTGCCATTGACGAACTTATGAAGCAGGGCGTAATCATTCATGCCGAGGCTTAAAGCGAGGTGAGAAAAAATGAAAGCAATCAAAGACAATAAGTCATATACAGTCAACACAGACGAGGAAGCTAAGACTTATGTATCCCGTGGTTATGATATTCAGGATGACAACGGCAAAATCAAAGAATATGGATTAGGCAAGAAAATTTCTGTTGATGATTACAATACTTTGAAGAAAGAAAATTCAAAGCTCAAAGCCGAAAACAAAAAACTTAAAGAGAGTACCAAGTCAGACACAAAGGAGTAAATCTATGTATGCCGATTACATTGAACATCAGGGCGGAGATGAAAACAGCATTATCTCTGCCGAACACATTGATGTTCTGACTTTTAACCGCATTGATTTTGAAAAACTTTCGGAAATGCAGAAGAGAATCATCAGCAGAGTGCATAGCAGACTTACTGCTTTTGAAGAAGAAAATGCCGATATGATTTCTTCCTATCTGAAAAGCTATTCAATCAACGGCACATCAATGGAATTTGGCGCAAGCTGGAATTTAATGTGTATCAGCGGAGTGGCAATTCCTGCCGACCTCTATGCGTTGCTAAAATCAACAGGACTTTGTTATCCTGCAATCTGAAAGGTGCGTGAAAACCGTGAAATTTCCGTCACTTGTAAAAAAGCAGTTCTGCAAAACTCCTGTCGAGGTCACAATCTACGGTGAGGGTGTTACCGAAGACGGAGCACCCCTGACCGTGTTTGAATGCAAAAATCTGTATCCCTCCGACAGCTTGTACCCGTCAGCAACCCTGCACGGTGGCTCTGCCTTGTGTAATATGCAGTCAAAGGCAAAGACGGTCTATACCAAAGAGCAGAAAATTGTTCAGGTGTCGGCTGTCTTGCTTTTTGACGGCGACATTGCTCCCGACAGCCCCACTTTAAGCGGTGGCTTTGTAATCCTTGACGGCGTAAAACGAAACATCGTACAGGGTACAAAACACCGCAACCCCGACGGCAAAGTTAATTTTACGGAATTGGATGTGATTTAATGGGATTTTCGGTATCATCAAAAATCAAACTCAACATGCCTGTTTTACAACAGGTTGACAAGGCAAAGCAACAGGCTCTTGAACAGACAGGTAACGCACTTCTTACACAGGTGAAAAACACGCAGGTAATGCCGTTTGATACAAGCATACTTCAAAACGATAGTACCGCTGTTGATTATTCACAAAGTGCAAATGGGGTAGTTAAAATTGTGTCAAGCACTCCGTATGCAAGGCGGTTGTATTTTCATCCCGAGTATAATTTCAGCCGTAAGGAAAACATTGCCGCCGGCGGTAAATGGTTTGCACAGTGGCTTGAGGGCGGTACACGGCAGAATTTTTGCAGTCAAACATTCACTAAAATATATAGGAGAAATACAGGACTTTGATTTACTTATCGGACATCAGAGATTGGCTCAAAAGCGTTACCTCAGCCGAGTATTATTACATCGGCAAGCTTGACAACAAGCAGGACAGGTCAATCGGTGTGTATTCATTAAAGCAGTCGGGAACACCCACAAGGGCAATCGGCGGTGAAAGCACCTACGATACAATAAGCGTGTCTTTGCTTATCCATTACACCGACAACGCAAGAGAAACCGAGGAGTTTGCACGCAGACTTTACGAAACGCTTTACGGCATTAAAAATGTTGAAATTAAGGAACACAAAATCTATATAATCGAACTGCTCACGGAAGAACCCGTTGATGTGGGAACAGACGACAAGGGTGTGTATGAGCAGGTCATTGAAGTTAAATTTTATTACGAAAGGAAGTAATTTTATGGCAAAAGTTGAATCGGGAGTATTCCCGTGCTATGAAAATCAGTTTGCGGTTGGCAAGACAGGAACAGAATCCGCCACGACAAATATTGCTAACTGCGAAGAATTTTCCGTTGCATTTGACAACGGTGTCGAGGAATGGACAGCCTTTGAAAACGAGGGCTGGAAGTCAAGGCTTATGACAGCAAAGTCAATCACAATTTCGGTAAAGGGCAAGCGTACAATCGGTGACGCAGGCAATGACCAGATTGCCGCCCTTGCATTTGAAAACAGCAGAAAGGCAGAAGTTTCGTTTATGTGGACCTTCCCCAACGGTGCAACCGTCCTCTTTAAAAATGCAGTTGTATCCGTTACATCTAACGGTGCAGGCGCAAGTACGGGTGTTGCTCCGCTTGAATTTGAAGTTATGTCAAACGGCAAACCCGTATATACAGCAGCCGCTTAAAAAACGAAAGGAATGAACGATTATGTCAAAGTTAATTGATATTACAGACAAACTTAATTTTGAGGAAAAGCCGAGTGTCAGAGTTAAAAATGTTGACCTTGCAATCAACAATGACGCAGTTTCAATGCTCAAAGTTGCGGCACTTTTTGAGGACGGCAACGGTAAAAGCAAAGATGTTATCGAAATGTATCATCTTCTTTTTGATGAATCCGAAAGGGAAAAGATTGAAAAGCTACAGCTGAATATGCACGATTTCAACGCCCTTATCAGCGAATCCGCCAAAATTGCAACAGGCGATTTGACTGACGAGGGGGAAGTTCAGACCCCGGCTACGATCTGATTGATGACTTTGATTTAATCGTGTCGAGCTTTCGCTCGGAGTACGGGGTCAGCATTTATTCAAAGAATTTTGCTAAAATGAGTTGGAATGAGTTCTGCTCACTTCTGCAAGGCTTAGGACCCGAAACACCGCTTGCAAGAACGGTTCAAATTCGCCTTGAAACCGACAAAGAGGTCTTGAAAAACTTTACTTCGTCACAGCATAAAATCCGCAACAAATGGCGGTCAAGAAATGTAAAGCACTATTCAGACGAAGATATGAACACCGTTCTTGCAGAATTTCAAAACTTTTTTGCAAGCTTGTAAAAAAACAACCACTCCAAACGGGGTGGCTGTTCTTTTGCAAAATTTTTAAGCGTACATCATAGCGGTGTGCGCTGTTTTTATGCCTGTTTTTAAAGAATCTAAAATGAAAGGAAGTGGTGAATATGGCGACAAAGGCGGGTGAAATTGAGCTTGATGTCAGGCTGACAGGTGATGATATTTCAAAAACATTGCATAAGATTTCCGATTCAATTACCAAAAAGTTTGATTCGGCATTTTCAAGTCTTTCAAAAGATTTTGAAAATGTAAGCACTGATATGAAACAGTCCTTTTCAAAGGTTGCGGAGGGTGTTTCTCAGAAAACCGAGAAAGAGTTTTCAAACATCAAAGGCAGCGGTGAGCAGTTAAGCAATTCGGTTTCATCCTCGTTTAAGAAAATCGGTGCGGCTGTGGTTGCCGCCTTTTCCGTTGCCAAAATCAAGGAGTTCGGTCAGCAGTGCATTGAATCGGCTGCGGAAGTCAATGCGGCAAATTCACAGTTTGAGCAGACTTTCGGCACAATGCAGTCGCAGGCAGAATCAGCCATTCAGAGCGTTGCCGATCAAAGCGGTATTCTTGAAACCCGATTACAGGGTGTCGGCACAAGCATTTATGCCTTTGCAAAAACTACGGGTATGGACAGTTCAAGTGCTTTGGGAATGATGCAGGAGGCTTTACAGGTAACAGCCGACAGTGCCGCATATTACGACCGTTCGCTTGAAGACACCGCAGAAAGCCTGAAATCATTCCTCAAAGGTAACTTTGAAAATGACGCCGCACTCGGTTTGTCCTGTACTGAAACCACACGAAATGCGGCGGCTAATAAGCTGTATGGCAAGTCATTTACGGATTTGTCGGAATCGCAGAAACAGCTCACGCTTTTGCAAATGGTTAAGGACGCTAATCAGCTTTCGGGTGCTATGGGACAGGCAAGCCGTGAAGCAGACGGTTGGGAGAATGTAACGGGCAACCTCAGAGAAAGTTGGAAACAGCTCCTTGCCGTAGTCGGTCAGCCTATTCTTCAGGTGGCAACTCAGGTTGTAAAGCGGTTGAGTTCCGCACTTGCAACTTTAACGGAATATGCCAAAGGTGCGGTTGAATCGCTTTCAAAGGTCTTCGGCTGGGATACAGGCAACAACACCGCAAGCAATATCAAATCTGCGTCCGATTCTGCCAAAAGCCTTACGGATACGGCAGATGACAGTTCAAAGTCACTTGATAATGTTCAGAAAAGTTCTGAAAAGGCAAAGAGAAGTGTAGCGGGCTTTGACAAGCTGAATGTGCTTTCAAGCTCTGACAGCTCATCTTCAAAGTCAGATACATCTTCATCAAAAAGCTCATCGGGCGGTTCATCGGGCGGAGCTGTTGCAAAGAATGTTGTCAAGGACACAAGCAAAAACCTTTCGGGGGCATTCAAAAATCTATACGAAAAAAGCGGATTCAAAGGCTTTGTCGAGAATGTACAGAAAGGTATTAAAAAGGTTGACTGGTCATCTATAGGCAAGAACTGCAAGACCGTTTTTGATAATGCTGTTCCCATAGTTCAAAAGGCATTCGGCACAATGCAAAAGGTCGGTTCTGCAAAACTCGGGGCAATCGGCTCTGCATTCGGAGCGGTTGCGACAATCGGCGGAAAGTCGTTTCAGACCATTTCAGGCGGTGTTGCTAAGTGGATTTCAAAAGACAGGGAAAAGATTATCGGCTTTATCGACACCATAGGCAACAATCTTACAAACGGCTATAACAACCTTTCAACCTTTTTTGATAATTTCGGTACACTTGCAGGCAATGCAATTGACAATGTTCGCCCTCAAATGGAAGAATCAATTTCCAATCTTTTAAGCGGTCTTACAACCTTTGCTGGCTCAGTCGGCGAAGTTGTTTCGGGTGCGTTTTCAACTGCAACCGAAAGCCTTGTTGAATGGACTGAAAATGACGGTGCAACAATCACTGGATTTCTCGAAAATTTACAATTGCAGTTTGCAGATGTGTTTAACTTTATCGGTCAGATTTTCGGAGATATCGGAACAATTATCAGTAATTGGTGGAACGGCAACGGACAGCAGATTTTTCAGAATGTCTGCAATATGTTCACCAACATCGGCACAACCCTGATGAATGTTTACAATCAATGGATTAAGCCTGCGTGGGATTTTATCGTAGCAATCGTAAAATCAGCTTGGGAAAACTGGCTGAAGCCTGTTTTTGAAGGTGCAATAAACTTCTTCGGCAAGGTTGCAGACTGTGTTTCAACCGTGTGGAATAACTTCCTGTCACCGTTTGTAAACTGGCTTGTCAGTTTTTGGGGACCTATATTTCAGAATGTTTTCAATGCCGTAAAAAGAGTGTTTGATAATGTGTTTACATTTATCGGTGGGTTGGTTACCTCTATACAGAAAACATTCGGCGGTCTAATTGACTTCATTACAGGTGTTTTCTCAGGCGATTGGAACAAAGCATGGCAGGGTATCTACGACTTCTTCAAAGGCATTTGGGACGGTATTTGCGCCGTGTTTAAGTTCATTATAAACGCAATCATTGACGGCATAAATGCGTTGTGGACGGGTATTTATAACTTTGTTTCTGGCGTTGTTAATTCAATCGGCGGAATTGCGGGTGTTATCGGCGCGGCTTTTGGACAGGATTGGAGCTTTTCAATGCCTGAAAATCCGCCTCTCATTCCGAGATTTGAAGAACCCACGGAATCACCGGCACGAAAATTTGCAAAAGGCGGTATTGTTAAAGCTCCGACACTTGCGGTTGTCGGCGATAACGCAGGCGCTAACAGCGGTAACCCTGAGGTTATTTCCCCTCTTAACAAGTTACAGGGTATGCTCGACAATTCGGGCGGTCAGGATACAGTGATTCTCACACAAATTCTTGACCTGCTTAAACGCATTTATGAAATGTTCATTATCTTTCGCAATAACGGCGGAAACACTTATTCGTTTACTGCCGAGCTTGATGGTTCAACGCTTTTTGAAGAAATGATAAGACAGGATGAGCTTTACAGACGCAGACACAACGGTAAATCCGCATTTGCATAAAGGGGGGATGATATGTCAAATTATAACGGCTATTTGCTTAAATTCGGCAACAACATAATGCCGAATAAGTACATTACCGCATTTTCATCAACTCCGAATCAGCGACTTGAAACTTCTGCGGAACGAGATCAGAACGGTACGCTTCAAAGGGCAACGCTGCCAAATTACAAAACAAAAATTTCGTTTTCAACTCACATTCTTCATCTTGACGAAAAGATTGATTTTCAGTCGATTATCAACCTCTCAATGGCGAATAAGTTACAGAGGAAGTGCAGGGTAACTTATTGGAACGATGAAACGAACAGCTATTACACCTCTTATTTTTATATTCCCGATATTGAATATACCGTAATGAATGCCGAAAAGAATGATATAACCTATCAGCCGATTACTGTTGAGCTGATTGAGTATTAAGGGGTGATTCTTAAAAATGCTTTTATCTAAAGAAATTGCTGATAAGCTGAAAACAAACACACTTTACAACACCGTTGCCCTGCATTCCCCAGACGGCAGTTTTGAGGATATAACAGGTGAAAGTATCGTGCTTGACAGCTTTTCGCTTGAAAATGAAATCGTTGAAAAAGAATTGAAATTTGGCGGTTGCATAGCCTCTGAAATGAGCGTGAAACTCATTGATTATGATTGCTCGGCTTTGATAGGAAAGACGGTACAGGTCATCATAACGGCAACATATCTTGAACCGGAGCTGTATCCGTCAGATGATTTGTACCCGTCAAATACTCTTATTTGTCCTGCCGAAACAGGAACGGTTGAATGTCCTGTTTTCTACGGTAAAATTCAGTCGGCTCAAAGAGATAAAAAACAGCGTAACATCGTCAAAATCACAGCCTATGACGCTTTTTATGATATGTCAAAGGTGGATATGTCTTTGTGGTTTGGAGGCAAAGAGAACTATGGTTATGCGCACTATCAAAAAGACGATAATTTTAAGAACTTTTATTCAATAATCGCAGAATTTGCCGAAGATTATGCAATTACAGGGGTTTCACCGCCGAGCTTATCTATCTTTAGTGTATCGCTGAAATTTGATGATACCTGCGTGGAAAAGGTTATAAAGGACATTACCTTGTCAGATTTAATCCAAGCTTATGCAGAATTAACTTTGAGCTTTGCCGTTATAGATGCCGACGGAAAAATACGTTTTAAAAGGCTGTATTCTCAATCTTCCGTTGAAACAATCGATTCGTACAAAGATTTATCCTTTGAAGATTACGAACTTGAGCCTATCCGTATGTACAGTGCTAAGTTTGCTGATAAAAAAGCGTTTTTGTATGGCAACAGTAACGATTTTTCGTGGTATGTTTCCGATAACATTTTGATGAGGTGCAGAACAACAGCAAGTGATATCGGCACAAAATATAATTCTGTTAATTTTTTTGGTGATGTATATAAATACCGCCCGACAAAAATTAAGCTGTTTTCGTATTGGTGGCTTGAGGCAGGCGATAAGTACACAATTAAAACTCCGTTTGAAGATTTGCCGACAATCGAAACATTTGTGTTCAATAAGAAAATGGACGGATTTATAACTGCCCTCACATCAAAGGGCGAAAAACGATTAGGAAAGGAAGTAAAAGAAAATGAACAAATACAATAAAATTGTCTTTGTGAACGGCTCTGCTCCGCCCCTCAATGCCGACAACCTCAACCATATGGACGAGGGGATTGAACGGGCAACAGACGGAGCAATTGCACTTGAAACCGAAATAACCACAGCAAGAGGCAGTTCTAATTCGCTTGGAGCAAGGCTTGATACGGTTGACACAAATCTTGCAAAAAAAGCTGATAAAGCCAATACTCTCGCTGGCTACGGAATTACGGATGCATATACGAAGGAAAGAACAGACCAAAAACTTACCCAAAAGCTCAATTCAATGCCGTTCGACAGCGAACCCAAAAATAACAGCCCGTGCTATCTCACGAGCGGTACGGTTTACAGCGCTCTGCTTGTTAAAGCAGATAAAACCGCCTTGGCGACTAAATACGATTCGTCAAATATTGAAAGCGGAACATCAACACTTACACCTTATTCAACCGTTGCGGATAAAATCAAAAGTGCAAGCTGTACATATAAGACGATTGGTGACATCGTAATCGTCAGTGCAACGGTCAAAATGAATGCGGCTACAATTGGAGCAAACAGCACATATCCGCTGATTGATTTGCCGTACAAATGCATTGCCGAGGACAATGTTTTTTGTGTCGGCATTTCAAACCTTGGCAAGGTCTTTAAATTTGCTGTGTTAAAAAATAACACTTGGTTGCAGTTTCAGACACAGGATAAGACGGCTTACACATTCGCAGACGGCGAGCAAATTAATGTGATTTGCTTGTACAAAATTAAATAACGGAGGTAAAAATTATGGAACTTAAAGAAAAAATCACACTCGATATGCTCACAAAGGACAGCGTGTCGGTACTCAGACAGCAGTTTTTGACCTTTAACGGTGAAGAAATGCAGGTCGGCGGCAACATCCGCAACGCTTATATGAACGACGAATCTGGCAGAGAACAGTTGAGAAAGGTTCTCTCTGACGAATACTTCAATGCCGTTATGGCAGTTTGGGGAACAGACCCAACCGTTGATGAGCCGACAGAAAGTGAGGTCGAATAAGTGGCAACTGAAATTATTATCGCTTTAATCACGCTTGCAGGTTCTGCGGTGGGTACTCTTGGCGGTATTGTGATTAACAGTCGAATGTCGAATTATCGCATTGAACAGCTCGAAAAAAAGGTTGACAAGCATAACAGCCTCATCGAGCGTACATATGCGATTGAGCAGCACAACGCTGTTGTTGACGAAGAAATTAAGGTCGCAAATCACAGAATTGATGACCTCGAAAAAAACAACGAAAGGAAAGAACGATGATGAAAAACATTTTTACAAAACAGTGGGCAAAAGCAACAGCTGTCAGAGCAATTAAGACTGTTGCACAGACTGCTATTGCAACAATCGGAGTATCTGCCGTTATGACAGATGTAAACTGGCTTGCAGTAGGCTCTGCAAGCCTTTTGGCAGGCGTGCTTTCTGTGCTGACAAGCATTGCAGGTCTGCCCGAAGTTTCGGAAAACTAACTAAAATAAAAGGATAGCCCAGTTGAAAATTAAATTTCTTCTGGACTATCTATGTTTTTTAGATTATTGTTACGAAATTACGGGTATGCCGGTTATATATGGTGGAAGTCCATCTGGGTAAAGCTTAATGAGATTTTTGTAATTTCTTTTATAGTTTTCATTATTTTTGATTGATTTCTGCCATTTGCGTACTGCATTAAGAATATTATTGCAAAAAAGCTTAACATCAATATTTAAGGCATCATTTATAACATTGTTATGCATAGTTATGCCATGACAAGCTGGAGCTAAAAATATAATTCGTGAATATGTAGAATTTTCGTGTGTGGTTTGTGCTTGATGCACATATGAACAACGGAAATAGTAACAATCCTTGCCGGAAATAGATAGATCGCCCGGTTCTTTTGCATAAGTATCATACCAACCAATATATTTATCCCCAGTTGCTTTTCCGTTATCTGATTGCAGTGCTCCACAAATATCGGGCAATGTTAGAGAAGCTTGCAATGCTAAATAGTATAGTTTAGCGTCTAATGCCCGTTCAATTTCTTTTAAAATCAACTCCATATGATTCACCTCCCTTCTATTATGAATTATACCATATTATTTATAAAAATGTAGTAAAAGTGGGGAGTGCATAAAATAAAAACGAAAGTGAGGAATAATAATTATGTCAACAAAAAGAATCTATCTCAGTCCGTCAAATCAGAACAGAAACACCTATGCAACGGGCGGTACAAATGAAATGGCTCAGTGCGACAAAATTGCCGCCGCAACAGCCAAAGCTCTCAAGCGCTGCGGTTTTGAGGTTATGGTCGCAAAGTCGGGAACGCTTATGCAGACACGCTGTCCCGAATCGGACAAGTTCGGTGCAGACATTCATATGCCGATTCACACCAACGCTTTTAACGGCAAATACACAGGCGGTACAAGAGTTTTCTGCCTGAACTCAAATGGCAGAAAGGCTGCCGAGGCGGTGAAAAACGCCCTCGGAGCAATCTCGCCCGGCAAGGATGATTCTGTTAGCTACAAAACTGACCTTTACGAAATCAATGTGCCGAAGGCATTGACCGTGTATGTTGAGTGTGAATTTCACGACACCGTGACAGGCTCGAACTGGATTCGCAAGAATACAGTTGCAATCGGAGAGGCAATCTGCAAGGGTATGTGCAATTATTTTGATGTGAAATACAAAACTGACTCTGCAGGCTCAGACAGTTCAAAAGCGGGTTCGGATAAAGCTTTCAGGCGTTATATCGTGAGAATAACCTCGTCAAACGGTGTGAACATCCGCAAAGGTGCAGGCACGAACTATCCCGTGTGCGGCTCAATTGCAAAAGGCGGAGCGTACACAATCGTAGCCGAAAAATCAGGCACAGGCGCAAAAAAGTGGGGCAAACTCAAAAGCGGTGCCGGCTGGATTGCACTCGACTACACAGCGAAAATCAAATAATTTTTTAAAACACAACACATAATTGCAAGCAAACTCCCCTCACACTGTCATTGAAGATAGGTGAGGGGAATTTGTTATTTGTAGATTTGTTAGCTACTTGTTAGCTGTGTGTTAGCTACGATATGTATTTTTCCGTGTTTTAGAGTGATTTAAGTATAGCAAAACCCCAGTAAATATCGTATTTACTGGGGTAAAAAGCTATGGTGCGGATAACAGGACTTGAACCTGCATGAAATTGCTTTCACATGGACCTGAACCATGCGCGTCTGCCAATTCCGCCATATCCGCATATGTTTAATTTTGTGTACAAGAAGTCGATAGTGAGCATTTAAACTGAAATATGTTAGCAACGCTACCCCTGACCTACTGCTTAGAAGGCAGTTGGTCACTCTTAGCATCCATTATTTGTGCAACACCCAAAATGTGCTATATTATTATAGCAGACCGGCAGGTAAGTGTCAAGTGACATTTACTTTATCGGTCTGTTTTACGCTGATTATTTTTCAGAATCGGGTTTGCGGATTTTGAAACCGTCATATTTTCCGATGTCGCAGAGGGCAATTTCGTGGCAACCCATTCTTGTTGACAGCGGTGCAAGTTCCATATAGTCGCCATAGAGGAAAGTAAGGTACTTGTCATATTCCTTTGGCACGGGGAACTTGTAACCCTCAAAGTCGGCATAAGCAACATCGTCAAGATATTCCTTTGGAAAAGCACCGTTATAAATATTTCTGCCCATTCCGTCATAGAGATATTTTGCGTTCTTTTTGTTTTTAAAGAATTTTAAAGTACGGACTTCAAGCCACATACTGAATCTGAGCGGAAATATTTTTTTGCAGAAATTTGTTACAATGCTCTGGATCCTACTGCCGTTTTCAGCCTTGCGATTGTTCCATTTATTGAACACCAGCGCTCTTGTGAACAGAGTCACAGCCATATGAATTTTTCGTCCGATTGCTGAATTGGCTGTGTTATCATGACAGAAAATATCAAACGCAATTCCGTTGTGCATTGCGTGATGGTCTTTTGCAAAGTCGGTTGCAAAGAAAGTGTCGTCCAGTCTGACCTTGGCAAATTCATAGAAACAAGCCTTGTCCGTATGGTACGATTGAAAAGTCATATTGCTCGGAAGTTCCTTTGGCGCAATCTCGCAAAAGCGGTCAAAATCTTCACGCAACATCATAATATCGGCATCATCATCCCACGGAATGAATCCTTTGTGACGGATTGCACCGAGAAGTGTTCCGCCGCCGAGAAAATATTTTATGTTGTGCTTTCGGCAAATTCTGTCGGTTTCAAGCAGAAATGCAAGCTGAATTTCGTGAATTGAATCAAGTCTGCGTTCGTGTGAGTGGGGGATACGCAGAACTTTTTCGGACTTCATCTTGTCCATTATGCAGATTTTCAGCATGGTTTCAAGGTCAATGTCGGGAGTGCATTCGTTTACGGAAATCTTGTTTGAATTAATTGCACAGCCGTCAAGCTCCGCAAAATTGCCCGACTCAATTGTACAGCGACTGCCGTAAATATCGTTGAGAACAGCCGCAATCATAATCAGCGATGCGTTGCAATTTTTGCCGCCGACATTATAAACTGTGTTTTCTTTAAGAGTTGTCATTGCGAACACAATCGCCTTTAAAACATCGTTGATATAAACAAAGGTATAGCGATCCCTTGTTGCCGGAACAACTGTGTTACGGCGGTTGGCTATATCGTCAAAAACAGGATCAAGCACGCTTGTAAAGTTGCTTGACGCTCCCAAAATTATGCCCGTTCTGAGCGTTGTAACGGTTGATTCGCTGTTCTTCAAAACCGAGTGCAAGGCGGTTTCTCTCGTTCTCATAAGCTGACCTGCAAGCGATGAGGGAGAGGTTGTGTCAAGTCCTGCGTACTCGTTTTCGGAATAAACTCTGTGCGGTTTGGCTTTGCCGTAAATTCTGCTGTCGTTCACAACGACAACCCTTGCGCCTGTGGCTTTTGCAATTTTGGCACAGGCATTTATCTCTGCAATGCCGTCAATCATAATCTGTGGATTGTTGTCTGTATGCTCACCGCAGATTCCTGTTGTAATTACATAGTCGGCACTTGAAATTTCCGATGCGGAATTATAATCAACAAAATCAAAATCATCTCTTAACAGGAGTTCGCTGTGGTAGGATGCCATTGCGTTGCGTGATTTGCCGAGAAGGATAACTTTTATTCCGAGCCTCTTAGCCTCGTTATTGTACAGAAAGGCATAGCAAAGACACCTTGCAAGTTCACCGCCCGAGATGACAATTGTTTTGTTCCTGAGCTTTGCAAGAGTTTCTTTTTCAACTCCGGGCAATGCCGCCCTGTCGGCCTCAAATTCGTTTAAAAAATCTTTAATACGCATTACTTTATCCTTCGCAATTCTGCACGCAGTTCCGTTGCTCTTATACTGCGTTTTATTCCGTCTTTAAGCGTGGTTTTCGGACTAAAGCCGAGTGATTTTATTTTATCATTGCACAAAACATACGGTGTGGGTGATGACGGAGAAAATTCGGGTTCTTCTTCATCTTCTCTGTGAACGAACACTACAGAGAGATTTTTTTCGGGATTTGCCGATTTTGCAAGCTGTGCAAATTCCCGCATTGTCACATTTGCGTTATCGTTTGAAATGTTGTATGCCTCACCGCTTTTTCCGTTAAGCAAAATATCAATCAATGCCGAAACCGTGTCCGTCACATAGCAAAAGCTGAACTTTTCGCCACCGTTATCTGTAAGCATAATGCTTTGATTTTTTGCCGCACTGACAATCAGCTTTGCCCATTTTCTTTCATCGCTCATTCTGACACCGCCGAGTGTGGGGCAGGGACGGGCGATTTTTACATTCATACCGAACTTTTCGGCATAGCAAACAGCAAGTGTTTCGGCTGAACGCATATTTTGTGCGTATGCACTGTCGGCATCGGTCGGATCAAGATAGCCGAGGTCGTTTTCGGAAATGTTATTTTTACCGCTGAAAACCTCCCCGTAAACCATATATGAAGATACGAGCAGAACCGATTCGGCATTTGACTCTTTTGCATATTCAAGCACATTTGCAAAGCCCGAAGTGATTGTATCCGCAATTTCGGGATTACTGCAATCTTCCTCTGCAACCTCACACGGGCAGTTGCAGTATATTACAAAGTCGGCTCTTTCAATCTCCGGAAAGTTCTTTGACTCTCCGATTTCAACAACAAAATCTTTGCGGAGAGTAAGGTTGCCGAACTGCTTTTCGGCATCTTCACGGCTTTTTGCAAGGGTGATTACCCTTGTGTTGTTTTCAAAAAAATCATTGTCCTCAAGCAATGTGCATATAATGTAATATGCAATAAGTCCGTGACAGTCCGACACGAAAACAGTCTTGTTTTTTAACTGTTGAAAATTTATCCTGTTGTCTGCAATTTTTTTAATGTCCTCAAAAATTTCGGAGGGCAGATTGCCTTTTACGGTACAGTCCATATGGGTTTACCTCTCAGATAAATCAGAAAAGCTCCGCAATTGTGGAGCTTTTGCTTTATTCCGAAACGGAATTATTTTTTCTTTTTTGATTCCTCATAAACTCTGAGGGTTTCATCTGTCGGGCCGTCAAACATAACAGTTCCTTTTTTCAGGAAGATTGAACGCGCGCAGATTTCTTTAACCGAAGCGGCATTGTGACTTACATAAAGAACAGTTACACCGCTTTCGATAATCTCTTTAATTTTATTTTTACACTTCTTTTTGAAGGTTGCGTCACCGACCGAGAGCGCCTCATCAACAACAAGAACATCGGGTTCAATGTTGACATTGATAGCAAAACCAAGACGCATTTTCATACCGCTTGAGTATGTTCTTACAGGCTGGTCAATGTAATCTCCAAGCTCTGCAAAGTCAATGATTTTCTCCTCGATCTGCTTGATGTAGCTGTCCTCAAGACCGAGAACATAACCCTTTAGATAAATGTTTTCTCTGCCTGTCATTTCCATGGAAAAGCCTGCAGTGAGCTCAAGCAATGCGGCAACCTTGCCGTCAACGGTGATTTCGCCCTCGTCGGGAAATGCAACGCCCGTAATCATCTTGAGCAGAGTTGACTTGCCTGCACCGTTGTCGCCGACAATACCAACCGATTCGCCACGATTGATTACCATTGAAACATTGTTAAGTGCCTTGTTCGTTTTTGCATTTCTCGGCTTAAAGAAAAGAGCCTTGAATCTTGCCTTGTCATCTTTGTAGAGAGTGTAGGTTTTGCTGACATTTTTAAAGGTAATAATCGGATCGGATACTTTTGTTTCAGCCATAATATTACCTCCTTAAAGTACATCAGGAAGTTTTTTCCTGAGTCTGTTGTAGTTGAAAATACCAAGGGCGAAAATTACAACAAATTCAATTGCAAACACAAGACATTCCGTTTTGTTTGCATAGAACGGTCTGTTGTAGAGGAAACAGTTGCGGTAGCCGTTTACGAAAAAGTTAATCGGATTGATAAGCATAAGCTTGTTGAGAAACGGCGAATCAAAGCCGTAGGAGTTGTACATAATACCCGATAACCAGAAAATACCTGACATAACGGAAACAATCAGGCTTTCAAAGTCCTTACTGAACGCAGACATCGGGGCTGTTGACCATGTGAGCGCAAGGAAGAAGATAAACATCAACGGACAGTACAGGAAAAATTGCAGATTGTACCAGCTCGGTCCGATTGTGAAAAGTACATATGCGTACATAAATGCCATAAGAATCAGGTGAACAAAAAGCCTTGAAACCTCTGTATAAGTAAGGATTGTTGAAACGGGGAACTTAACCTTTGTAATAAATTGACGGTTGATTCTCAGTTCCTTTGCACCCTGCGTTATGCTGTCCTGAATAAAGAACCACGGAATGATACCGATGAACATAAAAGTAAAGAAGTCAATAGAAAAAGGCTGTGCTCCGCCGATGTCAAGGTGAAGTGTTTTAAGCTGTTTGATACCGCAGGAAAAAGCGAACCAGTAAACAAAAATTGTAAACGCAGGCTTAACAACAGCCCAAAGAGGACCGATTACGGCGCCTTTGTAAGTTTTAATAAGTTCGTTTTTGGCAAGGAGCAAAATCTGCTTTCCGAAGCCACGATGTTCTTTTAAAATTGTAAACAATTATTATACCATCCTATCTCTTTTGTGATGCACAGGCGCCCGCCTGCAAGTGAATAAAATCGAAAAATGTATTATGCACTCTTTAACAGTATATATTATATTACTTTTTCCTAATTTGTCAATCAAAACAAGGCAATTGAAATCTATTTGTAAGATTGAGCGAATCCCCGTTAATTCTGTGTATTTTGAGTGTTCGCAGAGCGAATATGACAACCTGTCACGGAAACCATTTAAAATAAGGAATAATACTTTTAAGATAACATAAAATTTAAAGGCTGTATAAATGGGGGATAATTGATTTTAAAAATTTACCAAAATTAAAATCCCGAACAGAGCCTTTAAAAGCTTTGCTCGGGATTAATTTTATTGCTTATCAGTCTGCCTGGATTTTTACAAACTGTTCCTGCATATAGGAATAAACCTCATCGGAAACATTTGAAAATACATAGCATTTGTCAAGATACTCGTCACTCGGGAAGATGAATTCGTTTTTCTTTGCGTCTTCATCAATGTAATCGTCATATGCAACCTGATTGGGTGTTGCATAGTTGAGATATTCAAAGTTTGCGGCGGCAATTTCAGGATCCTGCATAAAGTTGATGAACTTCTCCGCATTTTCCTTGTTCTTACTGCATTTCGGAATACACATTGCGTCATAGAAAAGGTTTGAGCCGTCCTTTGGCATTGCGTAGTCAAGATCCTCGTTGTTATCAATCATTGTCATAATGTCGCCTGCGTAGTACGGAGCAATTGCCGACTGGCTGTTTTCCATTTCAGTAAATACCTGATCCATTACATATTTTTTAAGGAGAGGCTTCTGCTCTTTAAGTTTAGCGGCGGCTTTGTCAACATCTTTCTTTGTACAGTTGGCAGGATTAATGCCCTCAAGCTGCATTGCAATTGCCATTGCGTCACGGCTGTTGTTAAACATAAGAATCTGACCGGAAAGGTCTTTGTTCCAAAGTGCGTCCCATGAATCTGGCTTTGTTTTAACCTTTGTTTTGTCATAAACCATACCTGTTACGCCCCAGCTGTAACATACGGTATATTTACCTTCGGGATCGCAGGCAAGCTTTTTGAAACGATCCATAAGATTGTCGTAGTTAGGAATATTGTCAAAGTTAAGCTCCAACAGCATATCCTCATCAATCATTCTGCTGATCATATATTCGGACGGAATGACAACATCATAGCTTACATTACTGTTTTTCAGCATATTGTAAAGCTCTTCGTTGGTTTCATAGGTTGTGTAGTTTACCTTGATGTTGGTGCGCTTTTCAAACTCCTCGATAATGTCGAGTGAGTCATCTTCGCCGTTTGAAATGTACTCGCCCCAGTTGTAAACATTAACTTCTCCTGCGTCAGCTGAGTCAGCCGAAGCACCTCCGCCGCAGCCTGAAAGGCAAGCCGCACATGTTGCCGTCATTGCAGATGCAAGGACAATGCTGATGATTCTTTTCATTTCTCAATCTCCCTTAAATAAAATTTTATAAATCAAGTTCTCTTTTTCTGCACCTTTTCTTCGTGTCTGTCACGCAGATTAATAATAACCATAACAATGAGTACAGCAAGGAAAAGCAGTGCGGAAAGAGCGTTGATTTTCGGTGAAATTCTCCTGTGAGTCATCGAGTAAATTTCAATAGAGAGGTTCTGGAATTTTGCACCTCTTGTGAAATATGTTATGATGAAATCGTCAAGAGAATATGTAAAACTCATGAGCAGACCCGAGAAAATACCCGGCATAAGCTCGTGAATAATTACCTTGTAAAATGCCTGCCATTGGTTACAGCCAAGGTCAAGGGCGGCGTCGTAAATGCTCTGATCCATTCGTTTTATTCTCGGCATAACATTAAGCACAACAAACGGAACACAAAAGCATATGTGCGAAATTAAAACCGTGAAAAATCCCATTTCAAAGTTAAAGATAACTCCGAGAGTCGTAAACAAAAGCATGAGAGAAACACCCATTACTATGTCAGGGCTGATGATCGGAATGTTTGACGCATTCTGAATAAGCATTCTTTTTTTGCCCTTGAAATTGCTGATGCCGATTGCGGCGGCAGTTCCGAGAATTGTTGCAAAAACAGATGCAAGAACTGCAATAATAACAGTGTTCCACAATGCGTTCATAATATTGTCGTCACGAAAAAGCTGTACATACCATTTGAATGTAAATCCTTTCCAGACGGTAGTTTTGCCGTTGTTGAAGGAATAGAAGATAAGTACGGCAATGGGCGAATAAAGGAAAATAAGCAGGATTGCAATGTAAATTTTTGAAAGAATACCTGTTTTCTTTTTCATTATGCAATCGCCTCCTCATCACCGAACAAGTTCATGATTATCAGGAACACGAAAATAAAAATCATTAATATCAATGAAATTGCCGAACCCGTGTTTTGGTCTGTCCAGAATATTTTTTCAATGACATCACCAATCATAATGTCGTCCGGACCGCCGAGATACTGCGCAACCAGGAATGTGCTTGCACTCGGAACAAATACCATTGTTACACCCGAAATAATTCCGGGAACGCTAAGCGGTGCGACAACCTTTCTGAATACGGTAAAGTTGTTTGAACCGAGATCCTGCGCCGCCTCAATAAGACCGTTGTCGATTTTGCTCATAACGGTGTAAATCGGCAGAACCATAAACGGAAGATATTCATACACCATTCCGAGAATTACCGCACCCGTGTTGCCGATGTAGGTTGAATGAATACCCAAAAGCGAAAGCATCATATCAATCGGACCGTTGTCCTGCAAAAGCGTTACCCATGCGTAGATTCTTAGCAGAAAGTTCATCCACATAGGAATCATAAGCAACATAATGAGCGTGTTCTGGGTTGATTCTTTCATTCTCGTGAGAAGGTATGCAAGCGGATATGCAAGTACAAGACAGATTGCCGTTGAAATAAGCGCAATCCAAAGTGATTTTACAAAAATGTTTGTGTAGTAAAACGCATTTGTAAATGCCTGAAACGAAAAATTACCGTTCTTGTCGGTAAAGGCGGTAAAGCCGATCATAATAATCGGAATCATTGTGAAAACAACCATCCAGATTATGTAGGGAATAGAGGGCTTGCGTGATTTCATTTATCAGCCCTCCTTTTCCGAAAACTCTGAGATTACCTCAAACCGAGCCTTTGAAAAGTTGAATGAAAGCGGAACATAGGTTGCAACCTGCTCGTCCGTATCGCTGAGCATAAGCCACTTTCTTTCGTCCGATTCAAGAATGATTTCGTTGTGTTCACCCTTGTAAACTACGGATTCAATGTACAAATCCTTTAAATCGCCCACGCCGTCGCCTGCAAGCGAAAGAGCGTCGGGCGGCAGAGTGATTTTTAGCTTTGTACCTTCTTCATAGTATTTATCGGGAACGGTAACGGTTTCGCCCTCAAGCTCAAATTCAAAGGAATTGTCATTCTGATTTGCGTATGTAACGGTTGTCTCAATAACATTATCGTAAAACGGAAGAAGCTTGTTCATAATCTGAATGTTGAACGGGATAACCCTCATACCGATTTTGCTTCCAATTTCAGCCGATTCGGTGGAGTGGATAAGTATTTCACACTTTCCGCATCTTACGCTCATCTCATAGTGAACGCCCTTGAAGGTTGTGTTTTCAACAGTTCCGACAAGCTGACCGTCCTCGGGAGAGGTAACTTCAATATCCTCGGGACGGATGACAACATCAACAGGAGTATTCCTGCCGAATCCTTTGTCAACACATTCAAGCTCTTTGCCGAGAATTTGAATTCTGCAGTCATCAAGCATAATTCCGTTGAGAATATTTGCCTCGCCGATAAAGTCTGCAACAAATGCGTTCACAGGCTCATTGTATATATCCTCGGGAGAACCGATCTGCTCGATTACACCGTTGTTCATAACAACAACACGGTCGCTCATGGTCAGAGCCTCTTCCTGATCGTGAGTAACATATATAAATGTTTTCTGAGTTTTCTGCTGAATCTCCTTGAGTTCAAGTTGCATACTCTTACGCAGTTTAAGGTCAAGAGCGCCGAGAGGCTCGTCAAGCAGAATGATTTCGGGATCGCACACAAGCGCCCTTGCAATTGCAACACGCTGCTGCTGACCGCCGGAAAGCTTTGCAACAGAACGCTTTTCATAACCCTTGAGGTCAACGGTTGCAAGCATATCGGTTACACGCTTTTTTATTTCATCTTTCGGCATCTTTTTAAGCTTGAGTCCGAAAGCCACATTATCAAAAACATTGAGGTGGGGAAACAAAGAATATTTCTGGAATACCGTGTTTACATTTCTTTTATTCGGAGGTGTTCCGTTAATTCTTTTGCCGCCGAAAATGACATCGCCGCTGTCGGGTTCAACAAAACCGCCGATGATGCGCAGGGTTGTGGTTTTACCGCAGCCTGACGGACCGAGAATAGTTACAAATTCCTTTTCATTTATATCAAGGTTGATGTGGTTAAGAATTACCTCACCGTCAAATTTGATGAAAATATCCTTGAGTGAAACTATTGTTTTCTTTGATGTCTGTTCCATTTATGCACCCCTGTTCCGTTGTGATAACAGTAAAATCCGTAAAAATAAAGCGGATTGTGTCAGCCTGAAAAATGCAGGCGAACACAGTCCGCTCTGCCGTTTCTGCAAAGACATAACCATGATGCTCAGAATTTTTGAACAGAAAAATAAGACGGCTGTGTCGCCCCGTCCTTTTTCTTTACACAAAATCCTTATTAACCGCTTAAAAGCGATTGCACGCAATACAATTTAAATTTTCCGAAATGTCACCCGTCACATAAGCATCAGGGGACAACTGCTCTTTGATTATATTCTAAATGCTCAAAAATGTCAATCAATATCGTGTAAAAAGAAAATCAAATTTGCATCACCAATATTCTTTTAAAGAAGTAAAGTCCATACAGAGTCAGAAAAGGTTAAATATAATGCTTTTTGGTGCAAAATTATTGTTGAAAAATTTTTACAACCGTGTAATCTGCACAAAAAACAGCCCTCGAATTTGTAACATAAAGTATATACTTTTTTGGTGAAATTTGTTATAATGAAATCGAGAATTTTATGAAAGGATGTTTTCCCTATGAAGAAAGCAAAAAAGATTGCAAGTCTTGTTGTTGCGTCTGCGCTTCTGACATCTTCTTTTGCGGCAATTACCTCCGTAAATGCTGCCGAGGTTGATTCCGCACAGACTGCATCTGCCGACAGCACCCTTCGTGATAAGGTCGGCGACGGTGTTATGCTCCACGCATTCAACTGGTCTTACAATACAATCAAAGAAAACCTTCCCGCAATTGCAGCGGCAGGATACACAACAGTTCAGACTTCTCCCGTTCAGCAGCCAAAGGACTACTCAACCTCAGGCGATGTAACAGGTCAGTGGTGGAAGCTTTATCAGCCGATCAGCTTCCATATTGCAGAGGAGTCATGGCTCGGCACAAAGGACGATCTTAAATCACTTTGTGATGAGGCTGACAAATACGGCATCAAAATCATCTGCGATATCGTTTCAAACCATATTGCAAATGCCGATGAAGATAGGCCGAATGTTGTGAGCAATCAGGTTAAAAAGTACGAGCCTGAGTTCTATAAGAAAAGAAAAACCTACACCCGTACATACACAGGCCATGCAAACGACAGTTCGGTTCAGGCAGTTGTTCAGGGTCATGTTTCAAGTTGTCCCGACCTTGTAACAAACGATACTGCTGTTCAGGGATACATTATCAACCTCCTCAAGGAATGCATCGACTGCGGTGTTGACGGTTTCCGTTTTGATGCCGCAAAGCATATTGAAACAGAGGATGACGGCGAGTATGCGTCTGATTACTGGAAAAATATAACAACCTCGGCTTCTTCTTACTACACACAGAAAACAGGCGATGACCTCTACATCTACGGTGAAATTCTTAACAACTGCGGTGCAGACAGAAGCTACTCCTCATACACCAAGTATATCAATGTTACTGACAACAAAACGGGCGACGCAGTGCTTTACAATGTCACAAAGGGTAAGGCAAGCACAGCTACCAATGCGAAATACAAATCAGGTGTTGCAGCGTCAAATGCAGTTCTCTGGGCAGAAAGCCACGATACATACGAGGGCAGCTCGGGTTCATCGGGATTCTCAAACACTGCCGGTATTTCGGATGAAAATGTTGTAAAGGCATGGGCAATCGTTGCGTCAAGAAAAGATTCAACAGCACTTTTCTTTGCCCGTCCTGGAACAGCTCTCATGGGTAACATTTCAACGGATTCAACTTATAAGAGCACAGCTGTTTCCGAAATTAACAAGTTCCACAACCTTTTTGTAGGTCAGTCAGAAAAGCTCGGTTCTTCAGGCGACATTGCTTATGTTGCAAGAGGCACAAGCGGTATCGTTCTTTCAAATTGTAACGGTACAAACGCAAGCGTAAGTATTTCCGGCACAGGTCTTGCAGACGGCAAATATACGGATACGGTTTCAGGTGCTGAGTTTACGGTTGCAAACGGCGTTCTCACAGGTTCAATCGGCAACACGGGTGTTGCTGTTGTTTACAACGGTACAACAACCCCGAAGGCAATAAACTCTGTTGAAAGCGGTTCGTCGTTCAAGGGCGACACAATGACCCTTACACTCAGTCTTGAAAACGCAACATCGGGTACTTACTGTCTTGATGATTCAACTCCTGTTAAGTTTACGGGTACAACATCAATCCGCATCGGTTCAGATTATAAGCCGGGCGAAACAATCAATCTCACAGTTACGGCAACCGACGGCGTAAAGACCTCTTCAATGGTTTATAAGTACACAAAGAGTACCGCTCAGGAATCGGGAGTGTATGTATTCTTCAACCCTGCTACCAAGAAGAGCTGGTCAGCACCTTACCAGGTTTACATCTATGATGAAACCACAAACAAGGGTACTGTTTACAAGAATGCAAACTGGCCCGGCGAAGCAATGACTCTTGATCCTGCAACAGGTTACTATTACTACGAAGTTCCGAAGTCATCAAGTATTTCAGCTGATGAGGATGATGAAAATCAGGCTGCGTCGGATTTTGACCTTTCAACTTCAGCCAACACAAGAGTAATCATCTCTGAAAAAGGCGGCGAGCAGTATCCGGGCAGAACCGATACACCTATCAGCCTCAACGGTTCATCAAAGGCATTCTCACTTACAAAGGCAGGTACATGGGAGGATACAACTCTTACACCTACAAAGGTTGAGATTGAGGCTACTGATGTTACAAAGGGTTCTGTAGCAGAACCTACAACAAAGCCTGTTCCGTCAACTCAGCCTACAACCGCACAGCCCGCAACAGAGCCTTCGGGCAATGCTGTTTACGGTGATGTAAACGGTGACGGTGACATTACAGTCGTTGACGCTACACTCGTTCAGAAACATGTCGTTCAGCTTGAAACACTTTCGGCTGACAAGCAGATTCTTGCTGATGTTAATGGGGATAATACAATCTCTGTTGTTGACGCAACATTGATTCAGAAGTACATTGTTCAGCTCAAAGACTGGGGTCGCACGGGTGATGTTTATCAGGCAGAACAGCCTACAACACCTGAGCCGACTACCGCCGAGCCTACAACCGTAAAGCCGACTGCACAGCCTACAACAGCAGAACCTACAACAAAGCCTGCTGACACATACACTCTTTACTTCAAGACTAAGCTTGGTTGGATGACATCTGACGGTGTTTCACTCTTTGCTTATGACCTTGACACAGGTGCAAGCTATCAGTTTGAGCAGGATACAGATGCTTACCCGAATGTTTACACAGTTGAAGTTCCTGCAACAGTTTCAAATGTCAGTGTTTATCGTTCTCTTTCAGAGGTTGACGAAAAGCCTGTAGGCGGTGATGACGGTAATGTTTACAATTGCTGGGATGCAACAGTTTCAAAGACAAACAACTGCATCACACTCAGCAATGACGAAGCTGTTTCAACAGCTCCGTATGTTCCGGAGCAGAAGCCTGCATTCACACTTTCAAGAGTTTACTTTGATAACTCAAAGGCACACTATACTGATGTTTATATCTACGGTTGGGCAGAGAGCGGACTCGGCAACGCAGCAGCTCACATGAATAAGATTGCAGGTACAGATATCTGGTACTACGATTTTGACACACCGCTCAGCCCCGGTTCAAACTGTTTCCTCTTTAAGGACACAGAATCAACATGGAAAACACAGACAAGCGACTTGACAGTTGCTGACGGTAAGAACTGTTTCCGTGCAAATCCGGGTTCAAAGTCCGGCGGTGTCTGGGTAAGCTATTCAGAATAACAGAACTACAGAACAACCTTTTCTTAATATTCTGCTAACAGTAAAGCATTCCCTCCGATAAAATTCGGGGGGAATGTTACTTTTAATATGATTTTACTTGAAAAAGAATGTAATATACAGTATTATATTAGGAGTATTAAACCGAAATTTAAGTGAATTTATGGACGGGAATTTATGAAAACAGAGCAGATTTTTCAGGAATTTGAACAAAGGCTTGAAAAAGAATATTATGCACAGCTTGCAAGCAAAGAAATTCTGACTGTTCCTTTGCTTATTGAGATTTTTCTTGACGATGATTACGCAAATGCTCACTGGGCGGAACAGGTTCTTGAGTATATTTGCGAAGTAAATCCGAAACTTGTCTATCCGTTCTTTGAATTTGTTGCCAAAGGTCTTGACAACTGCAACGGCTTTCTTGCGTGGAATACTTGGAAGATAATTACAAAGCTTTTGCCGACTGACACGGAAAATAAATTTGAAAGCGTAAAAGGAAGGTTTTACGACGCACTTGCTTCAAAAACACCGGCAGAATTTTCCATAGCCTGTGATTGTGCCGTGTCCGTTTTCATTAACAAAGCGGATGAACAGAAAAAATTGCTTGATATTTTGAAGAAATCCGCTGAACACAAGTTTTACATTGGCGATACCGAAATTGAAAACAGCGGAGAGATAGCCAAAGAAAAAGTACAGTTATTTCTTGAAAGAATAATGAACTATAAAACAAAAGTGGAGAACAATTGTTAACTGATATAATCCCCTTAAAGCAGACTCTTGAAAAACATGGTTTTCAGGGAATGCTTTAAGGGGAGATTTTTATGTAAAAAAGAAGAAAAAAAGTACGGTACTGAAACGGGATAAAGACACTGTTAAATCATATTTTCGGATTTGACAATACCATGTTACAAAAAATCCGCAGACGGTAAAATCTGCGGATAAAATGTTTAAAATTATAATTAAAATGCCTCTATAAGCGGATTGACTGCACCCGGCTGTATTTTTTCGGGATGGTCAATATATTCGATTGCCTTGCCGCAACCGTTGATAACGCAGTCAGCGGCGGCTTTGTGAACTCTTACTTTCAGCTTTGTAGATTCGCTGAGAAGCCTTGCAAATCCCGTCAGCTTGGCAAGACCGCCTGTCAAAATTATACCGTCCGTGTAGATGTCACCGACAAGCTCGGGCGGAGTCTGTTCAAGCACATCTTTAATTGCTCTGATAATGTTAAGCGCAATATCCTCGATTACAGGCTTGATTTCGGCATAGCCCACATCAATAAATCTTGGCAGACCGCTTACGGCATCTCTGCCTTTAACTCTGAAAAGCTTAGGCTCTTTCGGAATTTTTACACAGCCGACTGCAATTTTGCACGCCTCTGCCATGTTTGTGCCGATAATCAGGTTATGCTCTTTTCTGATGTATTTAACGATTTCTTCGTCCATTGCACAGCCTGCCGACTTTATGCACTTTGAAACCGAAATTCCGCCGAGAGAAAGCACGGCAATATCTGCCGTACCGCTGCCGACATCTGCAATCAGAATGCCGTGAGGACTTGTTATGTCGAGCGAACAGCCCATTGCCGCCGCTTTTGGTGCTTCAATAAGATACACCTTGCGAACACCGATTGAGCTTACTGCGTTTACAACAGCTCTTTTTTCAACCTCGGTAACCTCACTCGGAATTGATGCAACAACCCTCGGCATAGTCACCTTTGACGGACTGACCTCTTTTATAAGAATTGAAACCATATCCTCAACAAGTTCGGAGCGTGAAATAACACCGTCATCAATCGGGTGCATTGCTCTTATGCCTGCAGGCGTTTTGCCAATCATCTTATAAGCCTCGTTGCCGACGCCGACAATGTCGTAGGTGTCAACATCAAACGCAACAACGCTCGCCTCATCAAGCACTATTCCTTTATTTTCAATAAAAACTCTTGTTCTGTCAGAACCGAGATCAACAGCTATATCCATTTTAATCACTCCAATGCTATATCAGCAGAGATGTGCAAAGCGTACAGCAACAAATCTCGCCGCATTTGCACTTGTTAAGTATTCTTGCACATTCGCCAAGCGTACTGCCTGTAGTAATAATGTCATCAATAATCAGTATTCGCTTGCCTTTGATTAAATTCTTGTCAATCGGCGAGTAAACGCCTATAACATTTTTTGCCCTTTCAGCCGCTTTTATGCTGTGCTGGGTTTTATTTTTCTTTGTTTTGGCAAGCAGGTCGGCATACTCAATGCCGAGAATTCTTGCACATTCCTTTGCAAGCAACTCAGCCTGATTGTATCCACGCTTTCTGAGAGTATCCTTGTGCATCGGCACACAGGTGACAAGGTCAAATTCCCTGTCACGGTAAACATCTTTTATTGAACGAACCATTTCGTGTGAAAGCAATTCGGCATATGCACCGCAGTTGTGAAATTTAAAGTTAAGAACTGCCCTGCGAAAAATTCCGTCATAGGGGAAAGGAGAGGTACAGATGTACCCTCCCGTTGCATATCGTACAAGTGGCATTTCGGGGAATTCTTTTCTGCATTTGTCACAACAGCTTTTGTTCGGTTCAATAACCCTTCCGCAGTACGGACAACGAACCGTAAAGAAAAATCCTTTTATCGTGCCGAAAACTTTCTTAATAAAGTGTGTCATCTCTCAGTAAAAATTCTTTAAGACCGCTGTACCGTTTTGTACGGCGGTTATTGTTTACCATATATTCAACGGTTGACGGATTGCCGACAAGCACAAGCGTTTTCTTCGCCCTTGTAACAGCGGTGTAGAGCAGATTTCTGTAGTAAAGCTGAGGAGGCCCTGAAAACATCGGTATAATAACTGCGTCAAATTCATTGCCCTGACTTTTATGCACCGTGATTGCGTAGGCGAAATCAAGATCGCCCGCAAATTCAAAGGTGTATCTTGCAATCTTGTCAAAAAATTTAACGACAAGCGATTTTGTCTTTCTGTCAATCTTTGTGATGATGCCTATGTCACCGTTGAAAATTCCTTCGCCCGTTTCGCCGTTTTCACGAAACCAGCGAATATCATAGTTGTTTTTTATCTGCATAACCTTGTCGCCTGTGCGAAAGGTTTTTGAACCGATTGTGATTTCCGCCTTATCGTCATCCTTCGGATTTAGCGCCGCCTGCAATTTGTGGTTAAGCTCGGTAGTTCCGAGTCCACCCTTTTTGGACGGAGCAAGCACCTGAATGTTTTCAAACGGAGAATATCCGTATGCCTTTGGCAGACGATTTGCACAAAGGTCAGCTATTACCGCTGAAACTTCTGATTTATTGTTCCTTTGAAGAAAGAAAAAGTCCTTGTCGGCGGAATTAAGAATGGGTATTTCACCGTTCACAATCTTATGTGCGTTTGTGACAATAAGGCTCTGCTGTGCCTGACGGAAAATTTCATTCAACCGTACAACGGGAATAAGTCCGCTTTCAATAAGATCGCCGAGCACATTACCCGGACCTACTGAGGGGAGCTGGTCGGAGTCGCCAACAAGAATAAGTCTGCATCCTGTGGAAAGCGCTCTCATAACGCTTTCCATAATGAATGTGTCAACCATCGAAACCTCGTCAACAATCAATGCGTCGCATTTCAGCTGATTGCGTTCGTTCTTGTTGAAAACGGGGTTGTCATGTTTATCCCAGCTGACCTCAAGCAGTCTGTGCAGAGTTTTTGCCTCATCGCCCGTGAGCTCGCTCATTCGTTGAGCCGCTCTGCCTGTGGGGGCAGAAAGCAAAACAGTTTTGCCGTTTGCTTTCATTATTTTTATTATAGCATTGAGGGTTGTCGTTTTTCCTGTACCGGGGCCGCCCGTCAGAACGAGCATACCCTCGGTAAGTGCCATAGTGATTGCTTTCTTTTGCAAATCGGCATATTCGATCCCGTCCTCTTTTTCACATTTTTCAATCGCTTTGTCAATGTTTTTAATTTTCTCTGACGGAAATTTAAGCAACATTTTTATTCTTGATGCTATGTACATTTCGCAGAGGTGAACATTGGGTGGGAACACAAATTTTTTGCCGTCAATCTTATCTTCAATAAGCGAACGGTCAAACAGCATTTCTTCCATGCACCCCGAAACCTTTTCACCGTCAATTCCGAGAAAATCGGTTGAAACCTTCAGCAGCTTTTCCTTTGGCAGACAGGTGTGACCGTTTCGCTCGTTGTGATGAAGAATGTGTACGATTCCTGCACGCATACGGACATTTGAATCGGGTTCTAATTTTTCTTTTTTAGCAATAAAATCTGCACTCTCAAACGATACTCCAAAATCGCCCTGACAGAGAATGTACGGATTTTTCTTGATTAAATCGACACAGCCGGGACCGTAAGCGTTGAAAATTTTGACCGATGCGGTGTTTGAAATTCCGTACTCGCCGAGAAAAAGCATGAGTGTTCGCACGCCTGTGTTCTGCTTTAACTGCTTTGAAAAATCCTCGGCTTTTTGCGAAGAAATTCCTTTCAGCATTGCAACTCTTTCGGGATGATTTTCAAGCACATCAAGCGTTGCCTCGCCAAATTCCTTTACAAGCCTTTGTGCGGTCTGAGTGCCGATTCCCTTGATAGCTCCGGATGACAGATAACGCAGAATATCAGCCGCCTCGGTAGGTCTGCTGATTTCGCAAATCTGCACGGCAAACTGTCTGCCGTAGCTCGGATGATTTGTATATTTGCCGGTAAGCTTTACAACATCACCCGACGACACCTGTGGCATAATTCCGACAGCGGTCAGATAATCGTCACCGTCAGCAAGCTCAATTACCGTGTAGCCGTTTTCATCGTTTCGGAAAACCACGCTTTCAATTGCTCCCTCAAGCTGAAGAAGATTGTCGTTGTTCATTAAAACTTACTCCTCAAATCTTTTTGTGAGTTCGCCGAGAGTAATTTCGTAGCCCGCTCTTTCGTAGTCAAGGTAATCCGTACACGGCTTGAAGCCATCCGTATTTTTTGAAATCTGCAAAGCAATGTATTCAAGAAAATGCGGATTTTTAATCATAATAGGACCTGTAACATGAGTAGCAAAAAGGTTCTTGTCCTTCAAGCCCTCCGTTTTTGCGCTTTCGTAGTCACCGAGTCCGTGTTTAACGGTGAAAAGATGATTTTCAATACCTTTAATTTCACTGCACTTGTTTACAAAGCCGACAATCGGTTTTGTGAGAATGTCAGATGTATAAACAATATCGCCTGTAATTCTGCGTTTGTTCTGCTCGGTAACTGTAAAATCATAAATCCCGAGTCCGTCAAAAACCTTGCCGTCAGAGTCTGTAATTGTTTTTCCGAGCATTTCAAACGAGTTGCCCGTCATAAGAATTACCTTGCCGCTGTTGATGTATTCAACAAGAAAATCCTTGTACTTTTTAAAATCCTGCAAAACAAGCTTCTGATTTTTTTCTGTACCCGAACCGATGTAGATAAAATCGTAATCACCCAGGTCGGCATTGTCAAACAGGGTAAGCCTGTCGGTTGTAAATTTTACACCGCTCTTTTCAAGCATTCTTTCAAGCGCAGAAACATTGGCATATTCTCCGTACAGGTTCATTATATCGTGATACAAATGAAGAATTTTCATAATCAGTCCACCTTTACCTTTTCAAGAAATTTACCCTTGTCTGAGAAACAGGTAATTACATAAATCTTTTCTTTGCGGTCATTGTCAAGATAATCAACGGCTTCTTCAATGTCCTTGATAACCTTGATTTTGTTTCTGTCAACTTTTGAGAAAGAAAATCTTGTTGCAAGGTCGTTGCAATATGTTCCTGCAAGCACAATGTTCTTTACATTGTCGCTTTTGAGAAGGTCAAAGTTGATGTCCCAAAGCCATGAAACATCGCTTGTAAAATACTTTCTGCTGACTGCGTCAACAATAATCAAAACATCGCACTTATCCTTGTCGGATGCGGCAAGCTTGAGTGACTGATTGTACGAAATGCTGTTTTCATGTTTTGATGTAACAAGCGTACCTTTTCTGTTTCCGAGCGTGAATGTTACAACACGGAAGTTTTTAAGAACATAATTGCTCAGGCTCTTTGCAATTGTGTTGCCGTCAACACCTGTGATTGACGCAACGGTAAATGCCGCAAGCAAATTGTAAACATTATAAAGCGATTTGAGCGTAAGTTCAATCTTGTACTTATTGTTGATTGTAATTTCGCCTTTTTCAAGATCGGCAGATGTAACTGTGTAGCTTGTATCCTGTCTTTTAAGACCGCAGTTAGGGCATTCATAGTTGCCGATGTGGTCGTAGTGATAGCTTGAATATGTCATAGGAGATTTGCAGTGAGGACAATATGCACCGTCATTATAAACACCGACAAACTCCTTTGTATCGGTCGGGAGATTGCCTGCACCGAACCACACAACATTATCCCTGCCGTAGCCAAAGCACGAAACAAGCGGATCGTCGGCGTTAAGAATAAGCTGAGTTTCGGGATGAATACTATCCTTTACGGCATTGTAAACCCATTCCGGATGACCGTTTCGTGTGAGCTGGTCACGGTAAAGGTTTGTGATAACATAATGGGTCGGTGTGATGTATTTGAATGTATATTTTGCAAAGCGTTCGTCACTTTCAATGAGAAGAATATCCGATTTAACCTTGCCCGAAAGAGTACAACTGCCGAGAATAAGAGTTGTAACGCCCTCAATCTGGTTAGAACCCTCTTTGTTCCAGGCAACTTTTTTGCCGCTTTCACAAAGAATATGTGCAATCATCTCAACGGTAGATGTCTTGCCGTTACTGCCTGTTACGGCAACAATATATTTCGGCAGCTCAATTCGTCCGAGAATATCGGGGCAGAGCTTAAGCGCAATCTGTCCCGGCAGACTGCTGCCCTTGCCGAGCAATCCTCCGACAAATTTCAGAACCTTGCACACAATAATAGTAAATAGTTTTTTCATTTTGCCACTTCCTTAATTAAAGACAACCTGTGTTGCCTGTACATACCTTGTATATACTCTTCATCATTATACCACAATTTTATTTCTTTGAATATATATTCTTAAAATTTTTTGCAAATTGAAACAGCAGGTTGAAAAAATTTTAAAACCAAAAAATAAAAAGCCCGAAATTCGGTCAGCTTGAATTTCGGGCTTTTCTGCAGACTGCAACCATCCGTTCAACGAGTGGTTTTGATTTTATCTGTACTTTTCAACAAAATCGGCGATAAACTTTTTGAAAACACTTGCCTGTGAAATTCCGATATTTCTGCATATCCCTCTGAATTCCTCAACAAGTTCCTTGGGGGCGGAGAATGAAATTTGACTGTAAACTTTTTGGTTGTATCTGCGTTTTACTTCGGTTGATGTGACGGTTTTTCTTTTTTCTTCCATAATAATTCCTCCTCAAATCAAAACGGAATCTCATAATTTAATCGTTTTTTCTGCAAATTTCATTGATATTTTCAATGTAACTATATTATACAAAAGCCTGCTGTCCCATTATCCTCCCTATGAATTTTTAAATTGAATTTTGTTGTCAGTTGAAAAGTAAATTAATTTTTGGATTTACTTGTATTGAAGGTGAGATTATAATATAATAAGCGTTGTTATGTAAATTTTGTTATGTGATTTATTAACGGATTAACGGAGAAAATTATGACTGAAAAAGAAAAAATGCTTAATTCGCAGATGTATAATCCAATGGGCGACAAACAGCTTTGTAACGAACGCTGTTCGGTTAAAAATCTTTGCAGAGAGTACAACAATCTTCCGTTTGAAGATGAAGAGAATCAAAAAATTCTTATAAAGAAAATTGTCGGCAGTACAAAGGAAAATTTCTGCATTACCGCTCCGTTCTGGTGCGACTACGGCTACAATATCGAACTCGGTGAAAATTTTTATTCAAACCACAATATGGTGATTCTCGACTGTGCAAAGGTGAAATTCGGCGACAATGTTTTTGTTGCACCAAACTGCGGATTTTACACGGCAGGTCATCCTGTTGATTATCCGAGAAGAAATGCAGGCTTTGAATATGCCTATCCGATTACCGTCGGCGACAATGTGTGGATTGGCGGAGGAGTTCAGGTCATGCCGGGCGTCACAATCGGAAGTAATGTTGTAATCGGCGGCGGAAGCGTTGTTGTAAAGGATATTCCGTCCGACTGCGTAGCTGTGGGAAATCCGTGCAAGCCTATCCGAAAAATCACGGATGAGGATATGAAAACCTGTTTTGACAAAAGATGAATAAATAACTTCAAGTGAGGATTTTATGGAGCTTAAAAGTAACGAAGAAAAAATTACCCGTGCATTGCTCGTCAGTGTTGACACGGGCGAATATGACGCACAGGCGTCACTTGACGAACTTTTTGAACTTGTAAAAAGTGCGGGGGCAGATCCCGTTTTGTCGGTAACGCAGAATCTGCAAAAAATTGAAAAGGGTACTTTTGTCGGCACAGGCAAGCTTGCCGAGATTGCTGAAATCTGCGAATCGCAGGAGATAGATTTGCTTGTGTTCGACAGCGAGCTTTCTCCGACACAGATTAAAAATATCGAGGCTGAAACAGATGTCAGAGTAATTGACCGAACGACGCTTATTCTCGATATTTTTGCCCAGAGAGCAAGGTCAAAAGAGGGTAAGCTTCAGGTTGAGCTTGCACAGCTTAAATATATGCTCCCAAGACTTACGGGCAAAGGTATCGCAATGTCAAGACTCGGCGGCGGTATCGGCACAAGAGGTCCGGGTGAAACAAAGCTTGAAACCGACAGACGACATATCCGCAGAAGAATTGAAAGCCTGAAAGAAGAGCTTTCCGACCTTGAAAAGCATCGTCAGATGTTGCGTTCACGCAGAAAAAAAGACGGTGTAATAACCTGTGCGATTGTCGGCTACACAAACGCAGGCAAGTCAACTCTTATGAACTGCCTTACGAACGCAGGTGTGCTTGCACAGGACAAGCTTTTTGCAACGCTTGATCCCACCTCAAGAGCGTTGAAGCTTCCGAGCGGTGTAACCGTTATGATGATTGACACGGTAGGTCTTGTTCGCAGACTTCCGCACCACCTTGTTGAAGCATTCCGCTCAACCCTTGAAGAGGCGGCACAGTCGGATATTATTCTAAATGTATGCGACGCATCAAGTGACGAGGCAAGAACACATATGCAGGTTACAACCGACTTGCTTGAATCCCTCGGTTGCGGTGACACACCGATTATAACCGTTCTCAACAAGTGCGATTTGCTTGACGAAACTATGCTTGCGCAGGACTTTAAAGCCTGTGTTCGCATAAGCGCAAAGAACGGCACGGGTATAGACGAACTTCTTAATGCAATTGAGAACAATCTTCCCGTCAGAATGAAAAGAGTAAAAATTCTTCTGCCGTTTGCACAGGCAGGTCTTGCAAATGAAATCCGCAACAAAGGCACTCTCATTTATGAAGAATATGTTGCCGAAGGACTTTCGGTTGAGGCTGTTGTTGACGAAGCACTTTATGCTAAACTTGCAAAATATGAATGTGAATAACTTAAAATTTATTTAATTTGACATTCTGTTTTTTGGTTGTTATAATGATACTATGAAAGGAAAATGATATGTCATTCTTTGATATGATTCAATCATTTGACACCTCGGTTCTTGAATTTATTCAGAACACATTTAAATGCTCTTTTCTTGATCCGATTATGGCTTTTTTCAGCTATATTGGTGAAATGGGACTTTTCTGGATTGCAGTCGGCATTGTGTTTATAATTTTTAAAAAAACTCGCTCAATGGGAGTTATGATGCTTGTTGCAATGGCAATCGGCTTTCTTGTCGGTGAAATCGGAATAAAAAATCTTATAAACCGACCACGGCCGTTTATGGTGAATATCGATTATTCAGCAAGACCGTCTGAGTTGAATCCCGACTTTGGGCTTAACATAGCCATTCCGTCAGGCAGCAGCTTTCCGTCGGGACACAGCTGTTCGTCACTTGCGGCGGCAACCGTTATGCTTATCAAGGACAAACGATTCGGAATTCCTGCACTTGTACTTGCGCTTTTGATTGTATTCTCAAGACTTTATAACTATGTTCATTATCCGTCAGATGTTCTCTGCGGAATGTTACTTGGCGTGATTTGTGCCGTTGTCGTTGTGCTTGTGTTTAAAAAGACAGGTCTTGACAACAGGCTGTCACCGCAAAAGGTTAAAGAAGGCTGATTTTATGAAAAATTACAGATTTGTCGGCAAAACCTCAAAAGAGGCTTTTCTCATCAAGGGAATTAATGTTTTTAACGAGCGTTGGATTCATGAGGGCAGTTGTGCCACCGTGACAAATCCTCAGAACGGCAAAAGCTATGTATTTTCAAAGTACATAAGCGGAGGAGTTGAGTTTGTTGCGGGAAAGGACGCAAGCGGTTACTGGCTGTTCTTTGTTGAGGTATAAAACTGTAAAATTCTTTAAAAGAACAATATATATTGGGAGTAAATTTAAAAAATGGAAAACGAAAAATTATTGGCAAAAAATCTGTTTGATTACAGCAGGACTATTGCAAAGCCCTTGCTTGAAACCGTTGATTATCCGTGGGAGGCTCTTCCGAAAATCAGCGAATTTATTATTGAACTCGGAAAAACTCTTGATCCCGAAATCTACGAGCAGAGGGGAGAAAATGTGTGGGTTGCAAAAAGTGCAAAGGTTTTTGACTCCGCATATCTCGGCGGACCGCTCATTATCTGCGAAGATGCCGAAATCAGACAGTGTGCTTTTATCAGAGGCAATGCAATTGTCGGCAGGGGCGCAGTTGTGGGCAACTCAACAGAGCTTAAAAATTCAATTCTTTTTGACGGTGTTCAGACTCCGCATTATAACTACATCGGTGACAGTATTCTTGGCTACAAGTCACACACAGGCGCAGGTGTAATCACATCAAACCTCAAGAGTGACAAGAGCCTTGTAACTGTTCTTTGCGACGGCGATAAGGTTGACACAAATGTTAAAAAGTTCGGCGCAATGCTCGGTGACCATGTAGAGGTAGGTTGCAACAGCGTTCTTAACCCCGGTTCGGTAATCGGCAGAAACACCAACATCTATCCACTTTCGTTTGTAAGAGGTTATGTTCCCGAAAACAGCATCTACAAGCGTCTTGGTGAGGTTGCCGAAAAGATTGAATAATATTTAAGCATTTGTCGGGTAACATAATTGTTGTGTAGTTTTTATGCGATAAAGGAAAAATAACAGATTTTAAATTTTTGCGTTTTTTTGTTGACAATTGTGATGTTATTTGTTACAATAACCAAGGTTTTGATGACTTTTATCAGAACAATTTTCTGCCGTGTGCAGAAGTTGGATTGTATAAGCCCGTAATACGGACGGGTGTATCTACAAACTGCCTTAAACAGTTTACTATAATCCCCGTTAAGGGGCATAGTATCATGTTTTGGCGGTTTTTTTATTGCCCTTAAATGTTACCCACAACAAATAAAGGAGAAAATGATAATGAAAAAGTACGATGTTATTATTGTAGGAGCAGGTCCGGGCGGAATATTTTCTGCATATGAGCTTGTAACAAACAACTCTGAAATAAAGGTTGCCGTATTTGAAAAAGGTCATCTTCTTGAAAAGAGAAAATGTCCGATTGACGGTGACAAAGTTAAAAATTGCATTTCATGCAAAACCTGTTCCATTATGAGCGGTTTCGGCGGTGCGGGTGCGTTTTCGGACGGCAAGTACAACATAACAAACGATTTCGGAGGCACGCTCTACGAACATATCGGCAAGAAAAAAGCCATTGAGCTTATGGAATATGTTGACAAAATCAATATGAAGTTCGGCGGAGAGGGTACAAAGCTTTATTCCACAGCAGGCACAAGCTTTAAGAAACTTTGTTTACAGAATAAGCTTAATCTTCTTGACGCATCAGTCCGTCATCTCGGTACGGACATCAACTACATTGTGCTTAAAAATCTTTATGATTACCTTGAAAACAAGGTTGATTTCTATTTTGATACACCTGTTGAAAATGTTGAACTCAAGAACGGTAATGATAAGGAAGGTTATCTTGTTGACACAGCCGATGAAAATTATGAGTGCAAAAAGTGCATTGTTTCAGTCGGCAGAAGCGGCAGCAAGTGGATGGAACATGTTTGTCATAACCTTAATATTCCCACAAAGTCGAACCGTGTAGACATCGGTGTTCGTGTGGAGCTCCCTGCCGCAATCTTTTCACACCTCACAGACGAACTCTACGAAAGCAAGATTGTTTACCGCACAGAACAGTTCGAGGACAATGTGCGTACATTCTGCATGAATCCGAAGGGTTGCGTTGTAAACGAAAACACAAACGGTATTATCACAGTAAACGGTCACAGCTATGAAGACAAGGCAAAGCAGACAGAGAACACAAACTTTGCACTCCTCGTCAGCAAGCATTTTTCAGAGCCTTTCAAGGACAGCAACGGTTATGGTGAAAGCATTGCCCGTCTTAGCAATATGCTGGGCGGAGGTGTAATTGTTCAGCGTTTCGGTGATTTGATTCGAGGTCGCCGAAGCAATCCGAGCAGAATCAAAGAAGGACTTGTTGTTCCGACTCTTGATGCAACACCGGGCGATTTGAGTCTTGTGCTTCCAAAGAGAATCCTTGACGGTATCATTGAAATGATTTATGCTCTTGACAAAATTGCCCCCGGCACAGCCAACGATGACACACTTCTCTACGGCGTTGAGGTCAAGTTCTATAATATGGAAGTTGATGTTGACGAGCATCTCGAGTCGCCCCACAAGGGACTTTATATCATCGGTGACGGCAGCGGTGTTACACATTCACTTTCTCATGCCAGCGCCGGCGGTGTATTCGTCGCAAGGGAAATCTTAGCAAATTAAAAATTGACGGCGAGCCGCCGTTCCCAATTCGTGAAGATAGATTGCATAATAAACAGCATATTATGCCCGAGTGCAAAATTGCAAGTGTTTATGCAGTCTATGCTGTAGGGGCGTTCATTGGACGCCCGCATTGATGTAACATTTTGTTTATTCACATAACTTATGATTTAATCAAAAATGTGTATTCATTTGCAACGGTGAACAAGGTTTGCCGTTGCAAAACATACGATATCTTTCTGCGACTGCAAACAATAAAAATAACCAAAACCTATTGATTTTATTAATCGGTTATGGTATAATAAGCTCGTTGTAAAGCAGACTGAACAATCAGCTTGTCTTGCAATGGTGTTCTTTTGTACAATATATTTCTTTTTACGAACAAAGAAATGAATAATTTAGTTCAGAATTGCAAGAAGTCAAAAAGCGTGCAATTAAGTGAGCGACAGGCCCTGTACGATTGGGGTCTGTGAATCATGTCAGGCGGGGAACCGAGCAGCATTAAGCAGTATTGCCGATGCGATGCAGTAAGTCTGTCGTTCACTCATTTGTACGATTGCCGTTATTTCGGCTGACGGCTTGCATTTTTTGTTGATTGCGGGGTGAATTTTTGTATCAGGTACTCTATAGAAAGTGGCGACCGAAAACCTTTGCCGATGTTTCGGGACAGGAACACATAACCACAACTCTTTTAAACGAAATCAGCACCAACCGTCTTAATCATGCATATCTTTTTACGGGTTCAAGAGGTACGGGCAAAACTACCTGTGCAAAAATTCTTGCGAAGGCAGTCAATTGTCTTCATCCCGTAAACGGAAATCCCTGCGGTGAATGTGAAATCTGCAAGGGAATTGACGACGGCAGTATCCTCGACATTGTCGAAATGGATGCCGCATCCAACAGAAAAATTGATGATATCCGTCAGATTATTGACGAGGTTCAGTTCAAGCCCGCAAAGTGCAAATACAGGGTTTACATCATTGACGAGGTTCATATGCTCACAACCGAGGCGTTCAATGCCTTGCTCAAAACGCTTGAAGAACCTCCCGAACATGTCATATTCATTCTGGCAACTACCGAAGTTCACAAGCTTCCGCAGACAATTCTGTCACGCTGTCAGCGTTTTGATTTTCACAGAATCCCACCCCGTGCAATAGCAGACAGACTGCTCTATGTTGCAAATCAGGAGGGCGTGACACTGAGCGACAGTGCCGCAATGCTTGCCGCATCTGTTGCAGACGGTGCGTTGCGAGATGCTCTTTCGCTTCTCGACAGATGCATTGCAATCAGCTCGGAAATTGATGAAGATGTTGTTCGCAGTGCCGCAGGACTTGCGAGAAAGACATATCTTTTTGAGCTTTCTAACTGTGTAATCAATAAGAACACAGCAAAGGCACTTGAAATTGTTGACAGGCTTTACGGTGAGTCCAAGGATATGGCAAGGCTTTGCGATGAATTGCTTTCGCATTTCAGAACGCTTATGCTCATAAAGTCGGTAAAAAATCCGAGGGATATCGTGATTATGGCTGACGATGAGTTTGAACAGGCTCAAACGCAGTCGGATTACCTCTCACTTGCCGACATTGTTTATTATATGGATGTGCTTTCAAAGGCATATCAGAATATGGGCAGGGGAACAGGCGACAGAACAGAGCTTGAAATGGCAGTTGTAAAGCTGTCATCGGCTGAGCTTGACGGTACAATTGAGGCTTTGACCGCAAGGGTAACCGCTCTTGAAAAGACAGTTAAAAAGGGAATAAAGGTGAACTGTGTTCCCGAACAGGTGCAAACTGTACCGCAGTCTGTTCAGAATGAAACTCCAAAACCCGAGGTTCAAAATGCAGAACCCGAAAAGTCACAGGAAACAAAACCTGTTTCGGAAAAAATCAAGGACGAGCCGGTAATTCCGACGCCTCCTGTTGAGATGCCGACACCGAAACAGCCCGTTCAGCCAATACAGGAACAACCCGTTTCTGCACAGCAAAAGCCTAAGAAAACAGCTCAAAGACCGAGCGTTGACCTTGATGCAATCTATAATAACGCACAGCCTTTTCCCGATTGGGCAGAGGTAGTCAACAATATGAAACCTGTTTCAAGGGCAATTGCGGCGGCATTTGCAAATTCTGCCGCTTACACAAGCGGAAAATATTTGCTGATTGACACAGATAATGAAATGGCTTTTGAACTTCTCAAAAATAACGAAAGACGACAGGAAATCCGTCAGCTTATTTTAGAAACAACAGGTCAGCACTATAATCTCGGTCCGTACAAAAGACCGAGTGCAAAACAGGAAGAAAAAACCGATCCCGTTGACAAGCTTATTGAAAGCTTGCAGGGAAGCGATGTAATAATAACACAAGAATAACCGAAAGGAAGATAAAATTATGAAAGCAAGATTACCAAAGGGTTACGGCAGCGGCGGAGCAAACAACATTCAGCAGCTTGCCCGTCAGGCTCAGAAACTTCAGGATGATATGGAGGCCGCATCAAAGGAACTCGAAACAAAAGAGTATGAGGCAACAGCCGGCGGCGGTGCAGTTAAGGTTACAGTAACAGGCAAAATGGAACTCACCAAGGTTGAGATTTCACCGGAAGTTGTTGATCCCGAGGATGTAGAAATGCTCTCAGACCTCGTTATGGCTGCCGCAAATGAGGCAATCAGAGCAGCCGCTAAGGAAAAAGAGGACAAAATGGAAACAATCTCGGGCGGACTTAACATTCCGGGAATGTTCTGATTATGTCGGGATATAATGTTGCTCCGCTTGAAAATTTGGTGGAGCAGTTTGAAAGAATGCCGGGAATCGGTAACAAAACCGCCCAAAGACTTGCATATTATGTTCTCAATCTGTCAAAAACAGAAGCGGAACAGCTTGCGGGTGCGGTGATGGACGCCCACACAAAGATTCACTATTGCAGTAAATGCTGTAATCTTACAGACAAAGACCTTTGTCCCGTGTGTGCAAATCCCGCAAGGGATCATTCCGTTATCTGCGTTGTTGAAACTCCGAGAGATGCTACGGCTATTGAAAATACCCACGAATTTAAGGGTGTTTATCATGTTCTCCACGGTTCAATCTCACCGCTTAACGATATCGGTCCCGACAACCTTACAATAAAAGAACTGCTTGCAAGGCTTAACGAGGAATCGGTTGAGGAGGTCATTATGGCAACCAACCCGACCGTTGAGGGCGATGCAACGGCTCTGTATATTTCAAAGCTCTTAAAACCGCTTGGTGTAAAGGTGACAAGACTTGCTTACGGTATCCCCGTTGGCGGCGATCTTGAATATGCTGATGAATACACTCTTACAAAGGCTCTTGAGGGCAGAAATGAAATTTAATTTCTTGATTTAACTATTGACAAATTGTCAAAACAGTAGTATAATCTTGTATTCCACAGTAGAAAGGAGGATGTGCGGTGGCAAATATGAAAACGATTGCTCAGAACAAAAAGGCAAGACACGATTATTTTGTCGAGGAAACATATGAAGCCGGAATTGAGCTTTGCGGTACGGAAGTAAAATCCTTGCGTGCCGGCAGAGTAAATCTCAAGGACAGCTGGTGTTCAATTGTTGACGGCGAAATTTTTGTCAACGGAATGCACATTTCTCCTTACGAACAGGGAAACATCTTTAACCGTGACCCTATGCGTGTGAGAAAACTTCTTATGCACAAAAAGGAGATTTTAAAGCTCTACGGTACAGTTAAGCAAACGGGATATTCACTTATCCCGATTAGTCTGTATTTCAAGGACAGCAAGGTAAAACTTCAGGTTGGACTCTGCAAAGGTAAAAAGCTATACGATAAGCGTGCCGATATGGCAGAACGCTCCGCAAAGCGTGATATGGAGCGTGCCATTAAAGAACAGAGAAGATAGTTTGGTGTTATCATGAGTTTGCGTAGCTTGTACGAAAATATTTCGGAATACAGCGATTTTGCTTTAATCGGACGGGACTTTTCTGCCTTTGATACCGATTATTCCGTGCTTGGTTTTGCAAATTCGTCCGATAAAACCGAGCTTGTTCTGTTGAATTTCAATTGTTCCAAAGATGATATTTGCTGTGAAGATTTGACTTTGAGAGAAAATATCATTCTTGAAAAGAAAAATAATTCTGATTTGTCCGATGATTTTTCCGCAATTGTAATTGACGGACAGCGTTTTGACTTTGACTCAGTATGCGGTGAAACGCTTGAATGTTGCGAATTAACAAGGTCATATATCATCTCAGAGTTTATGAAACTCGGTTGGAAGAGCGACAGGCTTTTCGACGCTCCTCTTGATTCTCTGTTCATTAACTTTATTGAACTTGAGAATAAGATTGATGATTTGTCTTTGCTTGATTTGACAAAGAATGTTGAAATAATATTTTCAAAATATCAAAAGACAGATTATCCGTTAGCAAAACTCAGCCTTGAAGTTGGCAAGGAAGTAAATATTCCGATTGAAATTTTTGACGGTGAAAATCAGATTGTGATTAAAAATCTTAAACTTTTGAATTCAGCCGAAGATTCCGAAATGAAGGAATTTTTCAAAAATGATATTGTGTTTCCGTATGTTGAGTATTCGTGTGACGATGAAATCTCAGTGATGTTCTGCCTTTTTGATGATCTTGACAAACCTTTCAAAGGGATTGGTGTATTGGCAACCGATGACGGCGTTGTTGCTTTTGCAATGGATGATTCGAACAAAAGCGATTTGAAAATGGCTGTGATATATTCACCGATTGAGCAGAACACAAAGCATATTGAATGTTGTCTTGTCTGCTGTGAAAAAATACTTGATAAGCCTGTTACCGAATACAGGTTTTCAATATAAAATTTTTAAATTGAATATGGGGATGTAAAGGTTTCGACGGGGATTTCAAACCTTGGTAAGCGAGCGGCGGTGCGGAACCGCCATAAAATCCGCAACTTTAAAATTAACTGACAACAAAACAGTTGCTTTAGCAGCCTGAGTGCTGCTCGTTCCTGCACAGAGTACCTCGGCTGTGTAAGGGGCGTCGATTAGAGGTAAATGTGAACAGGGGAGCGCTCCGAACCCTGTCACAGCTTAGGAGCTGCCAAAGTGCATAGCCTGTTGATGGGCGATGCACCGAGGGAGACTTAAAACACCAACTGCGCTCGGAGAAACCCTTGGCAAGATTTTTTCGGACAGGGGTTCGATTCCCCTCATCTCCACCAACTCGGTCACGATTGCATATGCAGTCGTGACTTTTTCTATGCGGGGCATTAGTTATCAAGTTCGTGAGTTTCAAATGAATTCTGAATTTCAGAGGAAATGAGTGATTCGGAAATATCAAGCATTATGGGTGCTTTCGGTGTTTTATAAGGCGGAAAATTTGTTTTCTTTGGTTCTGTAAAATTCTGATATTTGCCGTCAAAGTTAAGCTCTATTTTTGCGGTTTTGCCAAATTTATTCTTCGCAATTATCAGCATGGTTTCTTCGGGAGGAATGCCTGAGTCACGGTTGCGGACATATTCTCTGTCAAGGAGAAAAACATAGTCACCGTCCTGTTCAAGACCTCCACTTTCTTTCAAATCTTCCATTGTCGGAATATGGTTTGTATCGGCTCTTCTGAGCTGTGAAAGTAGAATAACGCAACAGCCTGTCTGCTTTGCAATCGCTTTGAGTTCGCCTGTTATGTAATCAATCTGAAGTCGCTTGCTCTCACCGAATTTCTTCAGCGTTGAAACAATCTGAACATAGTCAACAATTACAAGCTGAGGCTTTTCTTTGGCAATTTCAGAGGTGATTGCTTCAACATTTCTTGTTCTGTCCCTGACAATAAGATATTTTGAAATGTTCGTTCCTAATGCAAAATTTCTTGCTGTGGATTGCAGCTGTTCGGCATTCTGACTGTTTCTGAAATTCTCATAAGGAATATTGCATTGAGAAGAAAACACCTTGTCCAAAATCATATCGTAGGTCATTTCAAGCGAAAAGAACATAACCTTTTGACCGTGTAAGGCACAATTTACCGCAATGTTGAGTGCAAGCGTAGTCTTGCCGACAGACGGTCTTGCCGCAAGTATTGCGAGTGTGCCTTTCTTCAATCCCGAAGTAAAGCGGTCAAGCTTTGGAAAGTATGTTTTAATGCCCTTGTGAGCCTTGCCAATGTGCGAAATGTAATCATTGAGCATTTTCTCATTCTGCCTAAATGTGTCATTGTGAGCGATTTCATCGGCTGTATCGGCAATGCTCCTCAGCTTTGAAGGTGAAATACTGCCGTCAATGATTGAGCTTTCAAGGCTTGATTTCATAAATCTTTTTGCAGATTCATCAATCAGAATTTTAATATATTCATTCACATTGTCCGTTCTGAACGAACTGTCGGCACATTCAAGAATACGCTGTTTCTGTTCATTTGAGCATTTAGAAAGCAAAATACCTGTATCCGGATTTCCGCTTTTGAATTCTTTGCGGATAATTGCGAATAGGGAACGGTTGGTTTCATCTGTGAACAAATCGTCCGACAATTCGCTGATGAGGCTTTTGCCCTCGTCAAAGTTGATAATATGACCGATGAGTCGGTTTTCAATTTCTGTTGTATCTTTCATATAACCTCCGTAATTTATAATGTTTCATAGGTTGACAGAATGTCAAAATCTTTCTTTGGCTTAACGGTGTCAATAGAATTCAGATAGCTTTCAAACTTTGTCCCGAACAGCGTTTGCGGTCTGAGGTATTGTGCGTAATCACTCCCAAGCCACTCACTGCACTTAATGTCAATTACTTTCTTAAAATCTTCAACAGTAAAGCCTTCGTTAAGTCTTGCTTTAATAAGACTTTGTGTTGCAGCAGTTGAACTGCGAAAATTCTTTCTTGCTTTCAAATTCAAATAGTCGATAATCTCCTTGATTTCGACAATATATTTATTATTATTTTTATTATTATATTTATGTGAAGTTTTCTTCATGGGGGGAGTGAAATTTTCTTCATGGGGGTATGAAGTATTCTTCGTAGTGTCCGTGTCCTGAATTACAGTCATACTCCTTAGTTTGATGTAAGATTCGTTTGCATTTTCAATCTTACGATATATGAATTTGTATTTTACAAGTTTAGAAATTGAGCTTTGAATTGTTCTTGTGGTGGTATTTAGTATCTTAGCAATCGTGTCATTACTCATAGTGCAACAACTGTCATACATTCTGCAAGCCGATTCAATAATACCGTAAACAAGCTTGTCCGTAGAATTCAATCTCTTGTCCGAGAGTATGTTGTATGAAATTGTTATGTATTTGCAACCGCTCATATAATCACTCCTGTTGTAACTAAAGAAGAAACCCCCTCCACTTATACCCCCCTAATCTAAAGAAAAATGCATAGAATAATGCAATTTTTCGAAAATTTAATTAAAAATTATTAGAGCGAATTTGCGTAAAGTAATGCAAAATAAAAACCACCCAAAATCGGGTGGTTGTGTAAAGTGATTATTAAAATATGAATGATGAAATCACGCTGAAATATTATTAAACTAACATCAATCATACAAAGAAGCATAACTGTGCGGTGGTATGATGAATTGTTCTGTCAGGTCCACTTTTGGGTTTGAGGAGTCTGCTTTGAATGCGAGAACGGTCATCAAAATCATTCCGATTACGCCTATTGCGAAGAAAATGCACGAGGGGAAACTTAGCAATCCTGCAAGTATTGCCGAACCGTTTAAATTTGTTCTGTCAACAATGAGCGTTGTTATCAGAACAATAAATCCGATTGGCATAAAAATTCGCATTTGTACGAACATCAGCCATATGTTTTTCTTTGCAACAGCGGCAATCAGCTTCCAAAGTACTTTGACTACGCCTGAAACAAGGCATATCACTGCTCCGATTACAAACAATGTGCTGTGAAAAAGACTGCCTACTCTCTAATTGCCGACAGTACGAAAAATATAACAGGAATCAAGTCAAACACCGCAAGCGGTACGCTGAACCCCTCGGGAATTGTATCTTTTGTCATCTTATTTTTTCGTTGCTTATCCATATTTTCTCCGAATAAATCGTAAGTAGTTTTATAGTTAAAATTATATCACAGTAATAATTTTGGTTCAATAAAAAAGACAAATTCACACATCATAACAGGCACGCTGTTAAGCGAAAATCCCGTGAGTGAATTTGTCCTTTTTGTTAAGTTAATATTTAATTGCCGTTAAGATTACTGTAAAGTATAACGGTTCTTTTTAAATCATCTATTTTGTTATTCAAATCTCTTATTTCCAAAAGAGTTTCCACCATCAATTCTTTTTCCGGTAGCGAATACAATCGTTCTCTTTCTGCATTTCTCATTCTTACATATTCTTCGTATTGTTGTTGTTTTCTTTCCTGAAGTTTTTTAAACATAATTTTCTCCAAACTGTTAATTAAAAAAATTATTCATCAAGTAATTTTATGAGTACGGCTTTTGCATCACTTAAAACTTTTCCCGAATAATTGTCACCTCTTGCAATGCGATCTTTTATTCCGATAACGCAATGGGCGGCTATGTCGATAGGTGAATAGCCAAAGTCGGAAATTTCCTCGGGGTAATACTTTAGCATTCTTAAAAATGCATCGGGAGCAACATAGTAGTTGTCCATATTGTCAAGAGCTAACAAAAATGCCCTTTTGTACAAAGCGTGTGAATAATCGAGATTTTGCGGTAAATCGCCGTACCTGTACATATCACCAAGCTTGTAAACAGACGGAATATCGCCGAAAATAACCGCCTTTTCCCAACATTCTTTAGCTTTGGTTTTATCAACAGGAATGCTTCTTCCGCAGTAATAGCAGTAGCCAAGATTGCTCAGTGCGGTTATATTTCCCATATCGGCAGACTTTTGATAAAGCCTGATTGCTGTTTCATAATCGCCCGCCTGATACGCATCTGCACCTTTGTTAAGATAAATCTCATCTTCGGTGAGTTCTTCAAATTCATCTTCATTAAATTAATTTTCTTCGTTAATATAATCAAGCTTCATATAATTCATACCTTTCTGTTAATAATTGTTTTTAAGTTCAAACCGGTTATTATTGCCCTGACATAATTGTAACATTATCGTTATACGAATACAATACTGTAGATAATAAATCAGCATAATCATCAAGTTTTACTATGGTTATTTGTATGCTTTTACTATGTGTAAATTTTGTTATGCACATTGCAGATGTTTGGCTTATGAATTTTGTCTGTTAATGCTAACGGATTTATGATATAATAAGCACGGAAATTATAGTTATAATCTAAAGCGTTTGTGAGTGCTTAAAGCACGGAAATTATAGTTGAAATCTAAAGTATTTGTGAGTGCTTATTATATGAATTTATGTTCCCCTCAAATTTTGCCTTGCAAAATTCTCGATGGGTGATTATATCATAATGCACCTTGTGATTATGATATAATAAGAATATTTCAATCATTTTCTTTTCCTCAGCTTTGTTCCTGTGCAGAGAAGTGTAATAGCCGTTCCTGCACCTTTTGCAAACATTTCTACTGCGACTTTTGCCGTTAATGTCATTATAAAACCAAACATTTTTACCTACGATTTTAGTTTTTGATGATAAGTTTTTCTGTTGCAAGTACAACCGTTGTTGTCACAGCAAATCCAAGCACAAACCATAATGCTTCCATTACTCTGCTCCTTTCGGTCATTTGTATATGTAAAAATGCACCCACAGACTTTTGATAAGAAAAAGGCTTTGACCTTTTACAGTCAAAGCCTCATACTGCCATGGCAATGTCTTGGGTTTATTTAGTTTTATCATACTGCCTTATAAAACCTCGGCATATTCCATGGCAGTATTTTTGCTTAAATTTCGTTTGGATTTTTACTTTATCATTTTTAAAAATTCCTGTTTTGTCAAAAGCTTTGCAAAGCCGTAGTCACGACATATTTTTTGGCAAATCCTTTTTGTTTCATCGTCCATACCGCAGTCAAGGCAAATTACACAGTCATTTCTTCCTCTGCTTATCCATTTTACCTTTGCGGCAGCACTTCGCAAAATATATTCGGCATTTTCACATTTTCCGCTGATGGGAGCAACAAACATAACGGTATTATTTTTTCTGTTACGAAAGAGAAAAAATGTTAATTCACGGACAAATGCACAAATTCCGATTACGGCAAAAACAACAAGAAAAACAGCCGATACAACATTCATGTAATTCACCTCAGTACATTTTATTGCAGATGTTTCAAAGTGTGCGGTATAAATCCGCAAAATGCAGAAACAATATAAAAAGCGGCTAATCCGCAAAAATGAATGAGGAGAATGAATACTATGGAAAACAATGCATATTGTAACCAAAGCATTATGTGCTCGGTAACAAACTGTAAGCATCACAACAGCACAAAGGACTACTGTTCGCTTGAAGCAATCAAGGTCGGAACTCACGAGGCAAATCCGACTGTTTGTCAGTGTACGGACTGCCAGAGCTTTGAAGCAAAGTGCAGCTGCAAGTAATTTGATTTGAAGCTTACACCCTCAGCCCCTCGGACTGGGGGTGTTTTGGCTTTAAAAGGGGATGAATTTGTGGAGATTTTTTCATCGGTGATTTTTCAGATTGCGGTTTTGTTTTCGTTTATATTTATTGGTTTTACAATCCGACAGGGCGGATTTTTGCCGGAAAATTCAGCCGAAATTTTTTCAAAGCTTGAGAACAGAATTCTTATGCCCGCCGTTGTAATTAACACATTCCGCACCAATTGTACAGTAAAAAACATAAGCGAAAAATGGGTGTTCATTGCATACAGCACGGGGGTTCTGCTGTTTTGCATTGCAACGGGATTTGTTGTGTCAAGGTTTCTTGGTAAGACGGAATATCTGAAAAAGGTGTACCGCTATTCAATTTCCGTTTCAAATTTCGGATTTGTCGGAACTGCAATGGTGTCGGGAATATACGGCGCAGAAAGCATGGAGCTTTTCGACTATCTTATGTTCACTTTACCGCTTAATCTGTTTACTTATTCAATAGGAATTGCGTGGCTTGTGCCGAACGGACACGGCAAATTTTCAATGAAAAATTTTGTTAATCCGATTTTTGTTTCAATTTTTATCGGAGCAATTCTCGGTTTATTGCCGATTCCGAAATTCAGACTTGTCACAACAATAATCAATTCAACCGCCGCCTGTATGTCTCCGATTGCAATGATTCTGACAGGCTTTGTAATAGGCGGCTACAGCTTTGCAAATCTTTTCGGCAAATGGCAGACCTATGTTGTTGCAGGAATCCGCCTTGTGTTTCTGCCAACGGTTTCGGTGCTTGTGTTAAAGCTTTTTAACGCACCGCAGGAGGCAGTTGTTGCAACACTTTGCGCAAATGCAATGCCTCTTGGACTTAACACGGTAATCATTCCGTCAGCCTACGGAAAAAGTCCCGATGACGGTGCAAGTATTGCGCTTGTGTCACAGCTTACGGCAGTTTTTACGATACCGATTTTGTTCTATATTCTGCTTTAACCCTTGATTAATTCCCACTCCATTGGTACAATATAGGTATAAAAATTTTGGAGGTTTGATTATGGAATTATCTGAGGCTTTAAGTAACAGAAAAAGCACAAGACATTATATAGATAAAAAAGTTGACAAAAGCTTGCTTGATGAAATGCTGTCGGCGGCAAATCTTGCTCCTTCGTGGAAGAACTCGCAGACGCCGCGCTTTTATGTTGCAACAGGCGAGAAAAGTAAGAATGCCGTAAGAGAGGCACTCCCTGAGTTTAACAGGAAAAATTCAGAAAATGCGTCTGCATATATCGTGACAACAGTTGTTCTCAACCGTTCGGGTTTTGACAAAGACGGTACTGCCGTGACTGAAATCGGCAACGGCTGGGGATATTACGATCTTGGCCTTAACAATATGGCACTTTTGCTAAAGGCAACCGAACTCGGCATTTCAACCCTTGTTATGGGTATCCGTGACGGTGAAAAGCTCAGAAAAGAATTTGATATTCCCGAAACAGAGGCTGTTGTCAGCGTTATCGCAGTTGGTTACACTGATTCCAAAATCGTAAGACCAAAGAGAAAATCTGTTGAGGATTTTGCAAAATTTTATGAGGACTGAGAGGTTTACATAATGAGTGAATTTATCGAAAAACTGAAATCAAGAAGAAGCGTCCGCAGTTTTAAGTCTGATATGCCGCCAAAGGAAGTTATTGACGAAATCATTTCCGCAGGTCTGTATGCACCGTCAGGAATGAACAGACAGCCGGTTATTATCGTTGCCGTTACAAACAAAGAAATGCGTGACAGGCTTTCAAGAATGAATGCCGAAATTATGGGAAAAGATGTTGATCCGTTCTATAACGCTCCCGTTGTGCTGATTGTGCTTGCCGACAAAGCTGCGCCTACATATCTATACGACGGTACTCTTGTAATGGAAAATCTTATGCTTGCCGCCCATGATGAGGGACTCGGAAGCTGTTGGATTCACCGTGCAAAGGAAGAATTTGAAAGCAAAGAGGGCAAAGAAATTCTCAAATCACTCGGTATTGAGGGTGACTATGAGGGTATCGGTCACTGCGTTATCGGTTATGTGAACGGTGAATATCCCAAAACTTCACCGAGAAGAGAAAACCGTGTTTTCTATGTTGAATGAGGAAATTTGTTTTTGAAAGGATTGAACAAGGTTGACTTTGCAACAGTTGAAATATGTTGTCACCGTTGCCCGCACAGGCTCAATGAGTGAAGCGTCGAAAGAACTTTTTATTTCCCAACCGGGACTTACAACATCAATCCGTGAGTTGGAAACGGAAATGGGCATAAAGATTTTTACACGCACAAACAAGGGTGTTGTAACTTCAAACGAGGGTGAAAGATTTCTCGGCTATGCACGACAGGTTCTTGAACAGGCAAGCCTGCTTGAGGGAGTGTATAAGTCGGGAACAAAGATAAAGCAACAGTTCTGCGTTTCAACCCAGCACTACTCGTTTGCAGTCAATGCATTTGTTGATCTTATCCGACGGTTTGCAGGCGAGGAGTACGATTTTTCACTTCGTGAAACCGAAACCTACGAAATTATTGACGATGTTGCAAAGATGAAAAGCGAAATCGGAATTCTTTATCTCAACAGCTTTAACAAAGATGCGCTGATGAAAATTATAAAATCAAAGTCGCTGACATTCACCGAGCTTTTTACGGCAAAGCCTCATGTGTTTGTATCAACCGACCATCCGCTTGCAGACAAAAAATCCGTTACAATGGAGGAGCTTGCCGATTATCCGTATCTCTCGTTTGAACAGGGGGAGCATAATTCTTTCTATTATTCGGAAGAAATTTTCAGCACAGTCGGGCGTACAAAAAATATCAGAGTGACCGACAGAGCAACCCTGTTCAACCTTTTAATCGGACTCAACGGCTACACAGTTTGTAGCGGTGTAATCGACAATGAGCTTAACGGTGATAATATAACCGCAATCCCCCTTGATGAAGAGGGCAATATGAAAATCGGTTATATCGAAAATAAAAAGATTTTGCACAGTAACCTTGCCGAGGCATATATTGAGGCTTTAAAGAAACATATTTGATATAAGAAAAACTAATAGCAAACGGCTGATAACAAGTATTTTACAAGTCTGTGAATTCATAATATAATTAACTCATCAAATTTCCACGGAGGTATTTAAGATGAGTAAACAGCACACACCATTTAGATTTGAAACAGTAGGCAGCTTTTTAAGACCCGATTATCTTAAAAAAGCAAGACTTGATTTTGAAAACGGTAAAATCACAAAAGAAGAGCTTACCGCAGTTGAGGACAAGGCTATTCTTGACCTTGTTGCAAAACAGAAAAAAGCCGGTATAAAAGCGATTACCGACGGTGAATTCCGCAGAGCAACATGGCATCTTGACTTCATGTGGGGATTTAACGGAGTTGAACACAAAAAAACCGAAAACGGTGTTGCATTCCACGGCGAACAGGCTTTGATTGACGATACATGGCTTTCCGGCGAAATCTCGGTTGACAGTCATCCGTTTGTTGAACATTACAAATTTGTAAAGGCTCTTGAGGATGAAAACACAGTAGCAAAGCAGACAATTCCTGCTCCCGCACAGTTTTTTCAGCAGTTTATAATTCCTGCAAATATTGAAGCAACAAGAAAGTTCTATCCGACAGATGAAGAACTTATCAACGATATTGCAAACGGCTATAAAAAGGTAATTAAGGATCTTTACGATGCAGGTTGCAGAAATATCCAGTTTGACGACTGCACATGGGGCGTTCTTGTTGCAGAGGGCAGTGTAATTCGTTACGGCGAGGGTGCAGATTTTAATGACATCAGCGAGAAACTTCTCAAGGTAAACAACCTTGCAATTGAGGGTAAGCCCGATGATCTCGTTATCAACACCCATGTTTGCAGAGGTAACTATCATTCTGCATACTTCAGCAGCGGTGCATATGATCCTGTTGCAGAGAAACTTTTCGGTGAAGAAAATGTCAACGCTTATTATCTTGAGTTTGACGATGAGCGTTCAGGCGGTTTTGAACCGTTAAAATATGTGAGCGGTGACAAAAAGGTTGTTCTCGGTCTTATCACAACAAAGTCACCTGTTCTTGAGGATAAGCAGACTGTAATCAATCGTATTCATGAGGCGGCAAAGTATATTCCGCTTGACAGATTGTATCTCAGTCCGCAGTGCGGTTTTGCATCATGCGAAATCGGTAATAAGCTTACCGAGGAAGAGCAGTGGGCAAAGCTTGCTCTTGTAAAAGAAATTGCAGAAGAAGTTTGGAAGTAACTATATATAAAAAAGCCGACACTTTTCGGAGTGTCGGCTTTTTATCTGTCATAAATCAGTCCTTGCGTTTTGAACTGAATTTGTATGATATAAGGTTGAGGACAAGGAAAAGTACGATTGCACCGATTGAGTACATCATCATAAATGTGAAATCCACTTCGTTTCCGAAAAGGTTGAGATTGGTTGCAAACGCTTTTTCTGCCTCTTCTGCAAACATTCCGTGGTCTGCTCCTGCGAGTGAGGTCGAAATATCGTTAATGCATGGGCTGACAAGCACATTTCTTATCATAGCCGCAATGTGTGAGCCTGGGATAAGATTTACAAATGTCTGAACTCCGTCAGAAAACTGGCTGACGGGAATGTATGCGCCGATTACAAAACCGATTGCAACCGAAATAAGTGTGTTGAATGCGGCATAGGTTGAATTTTTTTTGAAGAATGACGCAACAAACATAAGAATAAGTACAGCCGAAACAGAGCCTAAAATCACAAGTCCGTACAATTTTAAAAGCTCTGTAAATTCGGGAAAGCTTGAACCAGATATGCACGAAAATGCGATGCCTGCCGTCAGCAAAATTGCACTGATTACAATTGTGTTTATAACCGCACCCGAAAAGTAGGAGAGAACAACCGTACTGCCCTTTACGGAAGAAGCGTTGTAGTCGTAGTCAATCTTGTTCTGCTTGTCGGAAATCATTACCGAAAGCGAGTTCATTGCAACCGTTACAACAGATGTTCCGATAACGCCCGATACAAGCCATGAATTTACAAGTGCGTTAATCAAATTGTCCTCTGTTTTGATGTTGAAGCTGTCAAGCATTGAAGTCATTGAATCGACATAATTCTGTTTGAGAAACAAAAGATATAATCCGAGTATGATAATCTGCGTCATCATTGAGAAGATAATTGCGGTTTTGTCCTTTAAATATACCTTTATATTTCGTTTTGTCATACCCTTGTATGAGCAAAGTGTTCTTTGAAATTTCATATCAGTCACCCAGCCTTTTACCCGTTACGGTCAGAAACACATCGTCCATATTGCCTTTGATAATCTCAAAATCGACAATTTCAGTATGTTTGTTTGTGATTTCAAGAGCCTGTCTGCTGTTTTTGATTTTGATTTTATATGCATCTCCGACTCTTTCAAAATCAAGATTATCGGCCTTGAGAAGATTATCGTTTTCAGAATTTTCTTCCGTGTACCAAACAAGGCTGTTTGACGAATAATCTTTTTTGAGATTATGCGGAGAATCGTTGGCAACAATTTTGCCCGAATCAATAATCACCACATTGTCGCAGTCAACTGTTTCTTCCATATAGTGGGTTGTGAGGAATACCGTAAGTCCTGTTTCTTTGCGAAGATTGTGGATGATTTCCCACACCTGCAGCCTTGTTTTCGGGTCAAGTCCCGTTGTCGGTTCGTCAAGGAACAGGAGCTTCGGTCGGTTAATAAGCGCCCTTGCAATGTCAACCCGTCTGCGCTGGCCACCGCTCAAAGTGCCGTATTTTCTTTTGAGAATTTCCGAAAGGTCAAAGGTTTGTGTAAGGCTCTCAATTCTTTTGACGATTTCTTTTTTGTTGAGTCCGTAATATGACGCTCTCGATTCAAGATTTTCTTTAACGGTAAGCTGTTTGTCAAGTACAGAACCCTGAAAAACAATTCCGATAAGCTCCTTGATTTTGTTTTTTTCTTTGTCAAGGTCATATCCGCCGATTTTAACATTGCCCGATGTTTTTTCAAGCACCGTACAAAGAATGTTGATTGTGGTTGATTTGCCTGCGCCGTTAATTCCGAGAAATGCGAAAAACGAACCTTCTTCAACCGTGAATGATATATCATTTACTGCGTGAACATCTTTATAATTCTTTACAAGATTTTTAACTTCGATTATGTTACTCATTAAAAATCCCCTCCTTCTGTCAACATAGTAGCACCTTGCAATTCAAAAGAAAAGCAATTTTAGCTGTGTTGCAAAAAGAGGGGAGTAAGTTGCGATTTTGTATGTCAAAATGCAGTTATTCGTCCTGATAATCCTCGTCTGCGTTAAATTTTTTGAGCGATTCATTAATTGATTTTGCCGTGCTTGTCCGTGTAATGTAGCTGAAAAGAAATGTCAGCAGATACACGGCGGTAACCATTGCAAAAACCAAAAGCGCCATAGGAAAATTCTTGTACCAACCAAGCAAAAATCCCTCGGTCATAACAATTGCCTGAATAAGGCAGAAATGAATGACAATTCGTATGCGAGCCTGCAGTTTGGTGGGTTCTTCTTTAAAGTAAAAAAGCAGAGTCGGAATTGAAGTTACCGCACCTGTTCCCATTACAACCCACGGAAAATAGGGGGGATAGTATTCGATTAATGCAATTGAATTTGCAAGGCTTATAACAAAAAGCATTGCAACCGTGATTATGAAAAAGTCCTTTATGACTTCCTTTATAATTTCCTTTAAAGAATCATTCATAACAATACCTCACATTCCAAGCTTTTTCTTCAAGGTCGGCACATACTGCCTTGAAATAATTGCCGTTTCACCGTTTACAAGCTTTGCCTCAAAACGGCTGTTGACAGACGGTGACACGGAACGGATTTTACCGATATTCAGTATCATCGACTTTGAACATCTGAAAAATTTTGTTCCTTTTAAAATTTCTTCAAGCTCATACAGCTTTTGTTTGGTTTCATAAACATTGTTTTTGCAGTATATAAAGGTTTTGTTGTCAACCGATTCTATGTAGAAAATTTCCTTCGTGTCAAGCTTGAACATCTCGCCGTCTTTTGATGCAAGAAGAAAACTTTTCTGCCCCTTAATGCTGTTTGCAAGCGACATAACCTCGTCGCTGATTTCATGACAGCAAATTATAATTTCTTCCCGTTCCTCAATCCCAACCTGACGGATTGTAACATTAAACATCGCATTCCCTCCGTTCATCAACCATTTTACCATATCAAAAAGAAAATTAACAGTACCGAACCCTAACTTGCAAAATTATGTCGGTAAATTACAATTATTTGTTGACAAATAAAAATATTACTAATAGAATAATACTATTATTTATTATCTGATTTATTGGAGAGGTTTAAATGAGAGCGTTGACATTTAAAGGATATATTCTTTCACAACTACAGGAATTGTCGGGAGTGGGTGGAACATCGTTGTACTCGTTTTCAAAACTTGCCGAAAATAATTTTCGCCTTAAAGATGCTTTATGCCTTTATCTTATGATGTTTACCGATAAAAATTTAAAGAATAAACTTCTTAAAAAGTACGACTATCTTAATGACGGTTGCGAAAAACTTTCGGGAATTACGGACAATAATGTTGAAAAATATGTTTCCGAAAAAGAATTAAGTGAGTACAAAACAATCTATGATAACTACCTTTACAGATTAGACAAACACAATAATGAAACAAAAATTAAAAATTTGATGTATAAAAAAATCTGTGAAGTTAAACAGCAAAAGTGTATTACAAACTACCGCATTTATAAGGAATTGAACCTTAATGCAGGTAATGTCAATTCTTTTCTCAAATACGGCAACACTGATAAATTGAGTGTTGAAACAGTAAGAAAAGTTCTTACATTTATTAATGAATATTAATAAAAATATATTGACAATATAATATTGCAATGATATAATCAGCTAAACAAAAAGATTAACATTGTATTGCTTTTGAGAGGTGTTGTTTATGTTTTGGTTAGTTTTCTGGATTTTGGTGTGTGTTGCAATTCTTGCTTACGGAATTCGCAGAATGGCAAATCACGATTATCGTTTTGGCTCGGGACTTTTCAAGAGCAGTGACAGCAATCTTGACGAAAAGGACGAGTTTGTCGATAAAGATTATTATGACAAAAAGAATCTTTTTAAATAGTATAAAGCAAAATCTAAGGCTCTTGAGTTGTTTTCAAGAGCCTTTTGTTGTGTAAAAACGCTCCCGTATTTGTACGGGAGCATTTCTTATTTTATTGCCTTTATAAACTTGTAATATGGCTTTTTGATGCGAGGGAGATTATTGTAAATTTCTTCAACGGAATTATAGCAAGCGTTTTCAATAATTTTCAGTTCATCATCGCTTATTGTGTGATTACTGAATCTCGCCTTTTCGTACACGGATTTCACTTCATCTGTAATCAGAATATGTGAAATTTTCGTGAGATTTTTAAGTTCTTTATAAATGCAGATTGCCCTTTTATTGTTTCTTCCTGTTTCAAATCTTTGTTTTCTCTTTTTGATAATGATAATTCTTCTTGAGAAAATTGCGATTAAAGCAAGGACAACAATTCCCAATGACATCATAGCGATTGTAAATCCGTTAAATTCAAATGAAGATTTACTGTCATTTTTCGATTTTGTGCTGTGAGAAACCGTGCCGTTTGTCGGAGCAGTCGGTGCTGTTGTCGGTTCAACGGTTGTTGGCTGAGTTGTGTCCGTATTGCCGCCGCTTGCTCTTTGAGAGCCGACATACCTTGCCGGCTGAAACGATGACGGTGTACATTCAAGCGGAATCCAACCCGCCGTATCGCTGTAATACTCAACCCATGCGTGAGCGTTGTCGGTTGTTACGGTCACGGTCTGATTTGCGTATGCGGTTGCATAGTAGCCTGTAACATATCGTGCCGGAATCCCGAGTGCCCTCAGCATAAGCGTGCCTGCCGTGGCAAAATGGACACAATATCCCGTGTCGCTCTCATTGAGAAACCAAGTTGCAAAATCTTTGCCCGACGGCATTTTCGGAGTTTTTAACGAATAGGTTTTACTGTTTGAAATATAGTTCTTTACCATTTCAATCTTTTCGGAAACGGTAAGCTCCGAGTCGAGAAAACCCTCTTGGTCTGCAATTCTACGCAATTCAATTTGTGTTTTTCTCTGAATTTCAAGATAGGTGTCATACACAAATGCTTTGTAATTTTCCGCTTCGGCTGAATTATTGTATCTGTATGTGTTTTCGGCATAAAACGGATAGTGCGAATAATTAAATTCGTTTTTATCCGTATCGTTTTTTACGCACACATCAGCAACCGAATTGAGATTGTCGGGTAGACTTTCCAAAAAGTAGGGAACATAGGCAATCTTACTTTTATTCAGCATATGAACTCTTGTATCGGTTAATGCATTGTTTCCGATTGTTGCCGTAAACGGTACGAAATCCTGCGGATATCTTGCGGCATTATTGTCGGAAATGATATTCCATGTATTGTCCCTGTAGTCGGCATATGCTGTGCCTTTGAGATAAATATTACCGCCAACTGCCGAAGTGACCGTCATAACAGGTGTATGCGTCTGCGTCAGCGGAGAAATATCGATGAGATTTTCTTTTTCTTCAAGTGAACCTTTGATTTCATTAAGGTTTTTTTCTGCGGAAGTTTTTCGTCCGTCATCAATATTAAAGCCGTTTTCAATGCTCTGCAAAAGATTTTCCTGCCAGTCAAACCGCTCATATTTTTCAATCGGATTGAACGCAAGCAGAATTGTCATCACAACAAGCATTGTTCCGAATGAAATTGCCGCAATCACACCGCCCTGTGACGGTCTGAATTTGCGTGTGTTCTTTGAAATGTACAAGGCAATAAGACTTGCAATTGCAATAAAAAGACAAATGAGCGACGGAAGAGTGTTTACAAGAATGAAGCAGGGGACGAGCAGTACCATTGACAACAATGACGGAATAAAAATACGCTTGTATCGTATCAGGCTGATTGTAAAAACTGCACTCAGTATTGCCGAAATAAATACAAAAAGTCCTGTTGCGCTTGTGCCGAGGGTATCTCCCAAAATAATTTTGTTCTGTACGGGAAGATATTGCGAGAGCAGTTTTAAAGCCTGAGTAATAACATAACTCAATTGTTCAAGTATGCTTTCAAGTGAAAACAGCAGAGTAAATACAAAAACAATCATAGTGATTGCCACGCTGATAAACAGCACACCCGACTTTTTCACAAGCGAGGCAAGCAATCCGTAAATTGTGCAGAAAATTGCCGTGGGAACTACTATGATGTACCATTCTGTTTTTATATCAAAAGAGGTGACAAGACAGTAAAACAGGCTTGAAATCAATGTTACGCATAGAAGAATGTCAATCGTAAAGCTTGTTTTGTTTTTCACAACAAGTCAACCTCCTCACGATCGGCAAATATACTATAATGCTGAAAATCATTTGTGTCGGCAACAAAGTTGCTTTCCGTGTTTAGATAGAGTGCGGAAAAATAGTTTAATATATCGCTTTCGCATCTTATCTCAAAAGGATTGCCGTTCCTGTCGCATGCAAAGCAGATGCCTATGCTCTTAATCATATATCGGCAGACATACATCAGCTTTGCAAAAACAACATCATTTTCGTCTGCATTATCTCCGAAAAAAGGCATTATAAGACAGTTCTTGATTATCGGAACATTCGGTTCTTTTACAATCAGCCCATCGCTTTTTGACGAAAGCTTCCAATGAACATTGCGCAGACTGTCACCGTGACGGTATTCACGAAGCTCATAAATTTCGCTGTTGCCGACAGGCTTAGGCTTGTACCCCGTAACCGTGAAATTACTGCTGTCGGGGATAATTTTCGGTTTTTGTTGTTTTGGAAGAACACGAACAAAGCGACGCTTTTTAATCCTGATCGGAAGGAAAAATATGCCGAGCATATCGTAAACTTTACCGTTTTTGCATACAATGTCAAGCTGTCCGCAATGCTGTGTAAGACTGTTGCATTGTCTGATTAACGGCTTTGTAAATGTACCCGAAAATCTGATTTTTATGTTTTCACAAAGATTTGCTGTAAGGTTGGTCGATTTTATATTCAGCGTGAGCATAGGGCAGAAGAGCGGTTCCTTCTTCTTGCCTGATATTGCAATGTAAAACTCATCCTTGATAAAAACATTTTCTTTTGCAAAAATTTCAATATCGGAGCGTACACTCCGTATCATAAAAGGCAGACTCAGCAAAAGCGAGATTATCGGAATTGAAACAACCGTCAGGAACAAAAACCACGAAAACCAGGCGTAATAAAAAATGCTGAACAAAAATGTTCCCGTCAGCAGACAAAGATAAATTACAATGTTCCTTATCATTTTCAAGTCCTCGGCTTTGGAGTTTTTCTGAGAATTTCGTGCAGAATTTCTTCGCTGTTCTTTTTTGATGCAGAGGCTTTTGCGTTGAGAATTATCCTGTGGTTTACGGTGCAGATAAAAATATTCTGCACATCTCTCGGCACAATATAATCTCTGCCCTCGGCAAATGCAACAGCCTTTGCCATATCGGTCAGTGAAAGCGTTGCTCTCGGGCTTGCACCTCTTGAAAGCAACGGATGCTTTCTTGTTGCCGAAATGAGTGACACAATATATCTTGCCATATCATCGCTGACAAAAACATTCTGAACCTCCGACTGCATTTCAAGAAATTCAATCTTGGACACAATGCAGTTTACTGAGTTGAGGGGATTTTTACCGCTTCTGTTAAGCAGCATTTTACATTCCGCATCGCTGTCGGGATATCCCATTGAAAGCCTTACCGTGAATCGGTCAATCTGTGAATCAGGCAAAAGCTGTGTTCCTGACGCTCCTGTCGGGTTTTGCGTTGCAATAACAGAAAAAGGCTTTTCAAGCTTGAAAGTGTTGCCTTCAACAGTAACCTGCCGTTCCTCCATTGCCTCAAGCAAAGCCGCCTGAGTTCTGCTTGAAGTTCTGTTTAACTCGTCTGCAAGAAAAAGATTACAGAATACAGCGCCCTTGTTGAAAGTGAATTTTCCTGTATCCTTGTTATAGACCGCAAAGCCCGTGATATCTGACGGCAAAGTGTCGGGAGTGAACTGTACTCTGCCGTATTCAAGACCGAGCGCCTTTGAAAACGCAACCGCCATTGTTGTTTTGCCAACGCCCGGAATATCCTCAATAAGAATGTTTCCTCCTGTGAGCAACGCAAGCAGAGTGGTGACAATCGCCCTGTCTTTACCGTTTATTACCTTTTTTACCTCATTGGTTATAAGTTGAAATTTATTCATTATTTGTTCCTTTGTGTTAAAATTTGTTGTTATATTTTTTATACAATAATTGAGTCTGAGCAACGCTCTCTACTTAAATTATATTTGATTTGCTTTTTTATTGCAAGTCTTTTTCGTAAAATACAGACCAACTACAGATGTGAAGATATGTTTTTAGGTTATGCAGAATATATGCAAAAAAACGGCAGTCCGTAAAGAACTGCCGTCTGAAAATTAAATTGACAAATAAGAATTAAACTGTTAGAATAAGACCGTGATACCTGCATTAAACGGTAGGCGGTTTCTCCTCACAAGAGGAGGTGATAACCATGACAATTTCCGATGTATGTTTACTCGGCACTTTAATCGTCAGCGTTATCGCTCTTTGTTATCAAGTCTTTGGCAACAAAAAGTAATTTTGTTTCTTCGTACATATATGTACATTTAAATAAAAAAAGAAACAACCGCCCGAACTTCGACACTCCGGCGGTTAGTTTCTAATCAACAAGTGGAGAATCCGCTTATCGCAGGTATCTCCTTTTCTATAATTATATTAAACCAAATAAAGAAAAATGTCAAGCATCGTTTTGATACTTGACATTTTTTATTCAACCGAAATTATCTTCCGAGAATTTCTTTTTTCTGCTCATGGTTTTCATCGTACAAAAGACCGCAGACAGCCATTTTTCTGATGATATTTTTAACGGTGAGGTCAAGACCTGTGTTTTCCGAATAGTCGGCAGGATAGATAAAATCAACTCTGTCTTTCATCAGCAAGTCCCCAACCTTGCTGTCCTTTTTTCGGTAAACTGCAATTGAATACCCGCCGTAGGCTTTCATCATTTTCATACACGGAACATCTGAAAGACCGTCGCCTATGTAAATCATATTGCAGAACGGAACCCGTTTGCTGTCCTCCGGCATTGAACGGTTGAGGTCAACATCATTTGCAACATCAAGAACACCCTTGTTGATTCTGTAAACAAACTGCGTTTTATTGGTGTAATTTACATCGGTTTTAGGCCATACGGCATTGCCGTTTTCATCGTAAAGAAATTCACACGCAAAAATGCTTTTAAAGTTTTTGCTGATTTCCGTACCTTCAATAATTTCTTTCATACCCGAAGAAATTACATAATGTTCAACCTGCATTCCAAGCTTTTCGCCAAAGTCGGAAATCCTTTTGAACCAATCCTTTACGCCGTCAAAAAACTCAACATTTTTTCCCATTTCAACAAGGTCATTTCGCAAAAGAGGCATATTCCTTTCACGGGACATTTTTACCATTGCGTACATATACGCAAGAATTGAGTCCATATGTTCGCTTTGACCGAGTTCGTTTGAAAATTTCCAGAACTCGTCTTCGGTCATATTAAGACGGGGGATAAAGCTGTAATCCTGCATATCCTTCGTACATAGGGTACGGTCAAAGTCATACATAATCGCTGCAACGGGCATTCTGTTCATAACCGCTCCTTATCCGACTGTGGTCGGCTGTGTGACGCTTTTGGCAGATGTCGAATCTGCCTGAGTTGTTGATTCCTCTTTATATTGTGTAATCTTAATGCTTTTGATAACAATGTTCTTAACGGGGATGTCATCCTTGTCAACCTTAGCCGAGGCGATTTTGTCAACAACATCCATTCCGTCAATTACCTGTGCAAATACCGTGTAGCCTCTGTCAACCGCATTGTATGCACCGTCAAGATAGGCGTTTCCGCCGTTTTCCTCATACAGCTTTTTAACGCTGTCGGGAACGCTGTCAGTATCGTAACAGTTTGTGCCGTTTTTCTCAATGAATGCAGTCAGAAGGTTTGAATCCTTGTAGTTTGCAAGCTGGGTTTTGATAGAATCCCATTGACTTGCAAGATGTTCCCAGCCGCCTTCATTCTTATATGTTTCGGCAGTTTTCTGATTGATAAAGAATGCACTTTCGTTTGTGTCCGCACCTGTGTTTGACATTGCAACAGCGCCTCTGATATTGAAAAGCCTGTCGCAAAATTCATCTTCAAATGCCTCGCCGTAAGAGCTTGTACCGCAGTAACCGCCGTTGACCATAAAGTCTTTTGTTACTTTGCTGAAAAGTGAATTGTTATACTTTCCTGCTTTTGCAAGGTTTACAAAGTTTGTAACGGTCTTTGGTGCCTGTTCGGGGAAAAGCCGCATTGTTATGTCACCGTATGAGGTGTGAACAACTGCGATTGTATCGCCGTTCTTCGGCATATCAAGCTGAAAACCGACAGGGTTTGAATCGTGAATAATGTTCGGATTGATTCCGAGAGTAGCGGTATCAATGCCGATGCTTTCAAGATAGTTCTGTGCGGTAGGTTCATCAGCCGTGCTTACGGCAGTAGTTGCAGGAGTTGTTTCGTCAGGAGTCTGCGAGACTTCAGCCTTCTTATCACCGCAACCCGAAAATGCCAATGCAGAGACACACATAATTGATGCAACCGATACGGCACACATTTTTTTAAGATTGTAAGTATTCATAGATTTGTTTCCTTCCTGTCAAGCCTCGTTGTTATGTAATGTTTCCAAAAACAGCCTCGGCTCTTCTAATCTGGATTTTATTCTAAAACACACATATTTATAGTACCATAATTTAAATAAAAATGCAAGTTTGCCGCTTTTTATGAAGGAAAGCACAGCAAATGCAATAAAATTTTTCTGCAAAAAATTGCGTCCGTGTAATAAGACAGAAAACTTTTTCATATGATTTTCTGTAAACCTAAATATGACGGAGGCTTTAAAATGTCAGAATATTTACCCGAAGGAAAACTTATATCCGAACAGGAAAACATAAATATACTTCACTCATTAAAGCTGCTTGAGGATGCAAAAAACAGTGAAAAGATTCTTGAGGCAAAGGCTTGTGTGTGCGACAGCAGTCACAACCTTATTGTTGACCTTGCAGGAATAAAAGGCATAATTCCGAGGGAGGAGGGCGCAATAGGAATTAAGGACGGCTCGGTTCGTGACATAGCCGTGATTTCAAGGGTGAACCGTCCCGTCTGTTTCGTTGTCACTGACATAACCGAGGACGAAAACGGCAAACCGATTGTAATGCTCTCCCGTGAAAAAGCACAACGCAAATGCCTTGACGCATACATTTCAAGGTTGCGATGCGGAGATATTGTGCCTGCCCGCATAACTCATCTTGAAAACTTTGGTGCATTCGCAGACATAGGCTGCGGAATTGTTGCACTTATGCCCATTGACACAATTTCGGTTTCAAGGATTGAACACCCTGCCGAGAGATTTACTGTAGGAATGGACATCAAAGCCGTTATCAAATCTGTTGAAAACGGTCGTATAAGCCTCAGTCACAAGGAGCTTCTCGGCACATGGGAAGAAAATGCCGAAAGGTTTTGTGCCGGTGAAACTGTGTCGGGAATTATCCGAAGCGTGGAAAACTACGGTGCTTTTGTGGAGCTTACACCAAATCTTGCAGGACTTGCAGAAACAAAAGAGGGAGTCCGCGCAGGTCAGCAGGCGAGCGTTTACATAAAAAGTATCATTCCAGAAAAAATGAAAATCAAACTGATAATTATTGACACCTTTGATTACAAATATAATCCGAAATGCCCCGAATACTATTGCGACAGCAACCGTATCGACCGTTTTGTATATTCACCTGAAAATTGTCGGAAACGGGTTGAAACAATATTCGATACCTGAGTTGACAGAAAAACTCCCGAATGATATTATTTAATTGTGAAATCGAATTATTGTTCGGGAGGTTTAATATGCAGTTTACGACATCCGAGATTATTGTGCTTTTATTTTGTGCAATAACGCTCATTGTCAGCGTTGTCACATTAATAACAGTTCTCAAAAAGAATAATAACAACAGAACGGAGGACGAACTTCAAAGGATATTGCTCAATCAGCAAAGCTTTGCACAGTCTCAAAATGACAGGGCGATTCAGCTTGAACAAAGACTTCACAGCTTTTCAGCTGACAATGTTCAGAGCCTTGAAAATATCAGACGCTCGGTTGATGAAAAGCTTGAAAGTATAAGGAGGGAAAATCTCCGTCAGCTTGATGAAATGCGACAGACAGTTGATGAAAAGCTTCAAAAAACACTTGAAGAAAAAATGAATAAGTCATTTTCGCTTGTCAACGAAAGACTTGAACAGGTTTATAAGGGACTTGGCGAAATGCAAACGCTTGCGGTAGGTGTGGGCGATTTGAAAAAGGTTCTTTCAAATGTTAAAACAAGGGGCATACTCGGCGAAATTCAGCTTGGTGCAATTCTCTCCGAAATCCTTTCAAAGGAACAGTATGAGGAAAATATTGCAACAAAAAAAGGCTCAAAAAATGTTGTTGAGTTTGCAATCAAGCTGCCCTCTGACGGTGCCGGCACAGTATATCTGCCTGTTGATTCCAAATTTCCGGGCGATGCATATTCTGCTCTCCGTGATGCGGTTGAAAGCTGTGACAAGCAACGCATTGAATCGGCACAAAAAGCACTTGTTCAGCGTATAAAGGGTGAGGCAAAGGATATTCACGATAAGTACATTGATCCGCCGAACACAACGGAATTTGCAATTATGTTTCTTCCGTTTGAGGGGCTTTACAGCGAGGTTGTCAATATGGGACTTGTTGAAGTCCTTCAGCGTGAGTATAAGGTGAATATCGCAGGTCCGAGTACAATGGCGGCTCTGCTCAATTCGTTGCAAATGGGATTCAAAACCCTTGCCGTGCAAAAGAGAAGTGCAGAGGTTTGGAAAATACTCGGCGGTGTAAAGACCGAGTTCGACAAGTTCAATGATGTGCTTGTGATGACACAGCAAAGACTTGATCAGGCAAACAAGGAGCTTGACAAACTTGTGGGTGTTCGCACCCGTCAAATTCAGCGTCAGCTTAAGGATGTTGAATCCGTCAACTTGTCGGAACAGAATCTTTTTGAATAAGCAAAAAATTAAGGCGAAACAGACACAAATCTGTTTCGCCTTCGTTGTTACTGTTGATTAACCTTTGTAGTCAATCCATTCGTCGTCAACCCATTTTTGCTTTGTATCGTTCCATCTTCTGTACTGGAGCTGTCCGTGACTTCCACGACGCCATTTCCTGTAAATTACATCAGCTATCGGCTGAACAGAAGTTGAATCGGCACCGCTCTCCAAAGCTGAACTGTCAGGAGTTGCAACTTCAACAACTGCAACGCTGTCGGGGGTTGAATCTGTTTCTGCTGCACTTGCAACCATAACGGTTCCCTGTGCGATAATTGCTGTCATAATAAATGCTGTAAAAATTTTTGCGGCTTTCTTTTTCATCTGTCATTTCTCCTTTAATACAAGACAGTAACTATATTCGCCGTTCTCAACTTGCTCATAGGGGATAATAATAGAATTGTCGTCTGTATAGACAATGCCTTTCTTTTCATCGTAAGGCTCAAAAATAAGGTGAGTGGTTTTGTCTTTTTCAACGTACACATACATATTTGTTTCGTCATATACTTCGACATTATCGTTGTATTCGCCCGATGATACAAGATCGGCTACACAATCCTCGTATGTGGCGTCCCAACCCGGAACAATTAAAAAACAGTACGAACCAAAGAATATTCCGATAATAAGCAATGCCATAAAAGCTGTAACAATATTGTTTATAATTGTCTGCTTTTTCTTCGGGTACAGAATCATTTCCATTCTGCTTACAATTTTTTTGCCCTTTTCGTTGGTTACAAAACTCATTCCGACAAGCGCACTTTTCAGTGCAGTTTCCCTGTCGCTCTCTTCACTTTCTTGTTGTTCTTTATAGGCTTTCATTTGCGTTACAAGAACTTCGTAATACACAGTACATCTGTTCTCGCTAAGCTTGCTTGTAACACGCTTGTCACACCTGAGCTCAAGACAGTAGGTTAAATCTTTTTTCAAAAGGTGGGCAAACGGATTCCACCAAAAGATTCCGCAATAAATTTCCGTCAGCAATTTAATCCAAATATCCTTGTTCTTTATATGACAGCATTCGTGTATTGCGATATATCCAAAATCCCTGTCGTCAAATTCACGATTCGGAATAAGAATAACAAGATTGAAAAATCCGTATGTAACAGGGGAGATAACGCAATCGGTAATTTTTAGCTTAACTTTTCTTCTGATTCCGCAATTTTGCGAAATGAGGTCAAGCTTTGCCTGCATTTCGGGTGTGCCGTCAATAACATTTGCTTTCAGAGCTTTGACTGCTTTGTAATATTTAATCATCACCCGTGAAATGTATATCACAGCTCCAACAATCCATACTGACACAAGCAGATTGAGCCATGTGAATTCCGGAACAAACAGCACATCTTTGTTGGGAGTCAGAACATCCATTGCTGCGGCATACACATTTTTATCGGAAACTGTATATGTAAATTTGAATTCAAACGGAAATACCATTCTTACAAATGTTACAGCATACAATCCCAAAATTGTATAAAGACCGCAGTAATTACAAAAAGCAATCTTTTTTCTGAAAAAGTAAAGCAGCACTATAAAAATGCTGCTTATTGCAATAGAAAACAAGAATGAATAAAAACTTATTTGCATAAATTATTTGCCGAGTTCTTCACGGCGCTTTTTAAGGAGAGCTTCAAGCTCATCAAAAACATCTGAGCTTTCGGTTCTCTCAATAAGCTCTGAGAAGAGAGTCGGAATATCGCTGTCGGCAAAATTCGGTCTGTCCGAAATCTGCTTGATTGCATAAGCGTCCTTTGTCATTGTAGGAACAAAAGTACGGGCATAGTTCTTAGTCATCTGCTTAACGCCGACAACCTTAATCATGTCCTTCTTGAGAAGAGAATTGATAAGAAGATTAATGTAACTCTTTTTCCATGTTTTGTTTACTGCCTTCTTAACAATTTCCGAGCTTGTGAGCGGCTCATCGAGGTCCCACAATAAGTACATAATTTCTTCTTCGCTTTTAGTAAGCATGATATTTACCTCCAAAATTAAGTTTATAAATAATATTAAGCATTTAACTTGCCTTCATTATACTATTTGGTACAGAAAAAGTCAATAAAAATCTTAAAAAATTATGCGGTTCAGGATAAAACTAGCCAATTTTGCACATATTGTCAAAAAATGACTATAAAAATGCGGAATGTTGTATATTATAAAAAGCATAATATTATGGTTTATTCACGAAAATTCTGAAAAAGCACAACAAGTCACCGCAAAAAATATTGCGACGACTTGTCTTTTTATTGAAAATATTCAATTAAGCTGTTTTTATTCCGAAATCTTTTTCTGTTCCTTTTTATCGTGGATAAATCTTGCAAGATACACCGCAGGGGTGTCGAGCAGACTTGTGAAAATGTAGATTACATAGCTTGAAAGGAAGATTGAAACGAGTGTTCCGAAATCATAAGTTCCCCAAAACGCAAAAGCGGTGAAAAGGGCTGTGTTAAGAATTTGACTGATAAGCGTTGAACCGTTGTTTCTCAGCCATAAAAATCTTCTCTTGTCACCGAATTTCTTTTCTGTGAACTTCCACCACTTGTGATAGAGCCACACATCAAACAGCTGACTTATTGCGTAAACAGTGAGGGATGCAAAAATCATTCGGGGAGTGTTTGAGAAAACCGCCTTGATTGACGGCATAATCGTGTCGTTCGGACTCGGATTGTAAAGCATCCAGCTTTGTGAAAGCACAAGAAAAAATACCGATGAGAGTATTCCTGTAAGAACCGCCTTGTTGGCGGCTTTTTTGCCCTCACATTCCGAGAGAATGTCCGTAATCAAAAATGTTACCGCAAAAAGCACATTACCGAGAGTCTGTTCCATTGAAAAAGCGTTTACAAGGATTAAAGCCTCAATGTTTGCAAGAATTGTCGCTACGGCTGAAACGCAGTAAAGTCCCGCTTTTCCGAAAAGCGCATATCCCAAAAGTGCCGCTCCGTAGATAAATACTACCGAGAATATAAGTAAAAGTTCGTTAATCATATCAGTCACCCACTCCAAAATCCGTGTTGTTAATTAAAATATCCGTTCTCGGGTTATCCTTATATACAGGATAGACCCTCTGCATAAACTCTTTTATGACAGCCTTGTCGGGTTTAACTCCCGTTGTGTTGTCACACATAATGTTAACGCAAATTCGTTCAAAATATTTTAATCCCAACTCAATATCCTTTTGCATGGTTTCGGCTGTCTGACCTTTAATTCCGAAAAGGAAATTAGCTTCCTCAAAATTTTCTGCAATAACAGCGGGACTGCTCTCTTTGATTCCTTTTTTCAGAACATTTTCTCTGAAATCGCAGTCAAAGGTTTCAAGACCGAGCTTCATTTTCAAATCAAAATCCGCAAAATCTTTTCTGAGCTGACTGATTTTGTTCCGATAAAGATAATGTGCCTCAAAATGAATGGTACTTATCTTTTTTTCTTTGCACACCTGTTTGATAAAATCAAGTGTTTTTTTGTCAAGCTCAAAAACCGAGCCTGAGTTAATGACCTCAAGGTCACCGAAAATTCCCGTAACTTTTTCAAGCACGGATTTGTTAAGACGAAAGTTTTCGTCCTCGTCCCTGCACCTGTCGGTGTAGTAGTCGCAGAAGATGCATTTTCTGTAAACGCAACCGCTTCCACGCAGAAGAACAATCTCCCGACTGTTCTTTTCATTAATAATACTGTATCTCTCCATACTCTCTTTCCGGCACAAAAAAAGCACCCACACAAAAGAGGGTGCAAAAAGGGCATAAAAAGTCCTGTGCCTTTCTCCTTAGTTTTGATAGAAGGAGCAGCCTATCAGCGTCCTTCCGGCAGGATGGTTACGAACTGCCACACAGTATGCTATCACAAATTCCGTTTTATGTCAACTGCAATTTATTATTGCATTATATATGTTTAAGAGGTATAATGAAAAGCGAAAATCAAGTGCAAAGTAACTTCAAAGTGACTTTGCAGGCTCAAAATTCCATATGGGAAAATTAGCGAATATTGTCATAAATTCCCGAAAAAAACAGCCTATTTTCTTGTATTTTTTAGTTGACAAAGGGACAAACCTTTTGTATAATAATAAACAGCGTTTTAATATGTGTCTATGCTGTCAAGAGGTGCAGATATGCTTTTTGAGCTTAAATCCGTCTTTCAGAATGACGGTGAAGAAAAACAAGTTGAATATAACCTTGACTTGTCCGGTCTTGATGTTGACGGAGTTTATCCATTCAAAACTCCCGTTGTCGTGACTGCCAAAGCAACAAACAGAGCAAGTTTGATTACTCTTGTAATCAATGCACACTTTGATTACAGCCGTGACTGTGACCGTTGCGGTGAGCCTTATACAAGAGAGATGAATATGAGCTTTGAACACAGGCTTATTCAGACTCTTGCCGATGAGGAAAATGATGACTATATTGAAACACCTGATTTTACACTCGAGCTTGATGATGTTGTAATTTCTGACATTTTTCTTTCGCTCCCGTCAAAGAATCTTTGCAGGGACGATTGCAAAGGTCTGTGTCAGATTTGCGGACAAAACCTCAACAACGGTGAATGTTCCTGTGATAAGCGTCAAACGGATCCAAGACTTGAGATACTTAAACAGTTGATTGACTAAGATAAATTTTGTAAGGAGGTTTTTGTAATGGCAGTACCCAAGAACAAAACATCACACGCAAGAAAGAGCTCAAGACGTTCAACAGTATGGAAGATTAATGCTCCTGAACTTACTGCTTGTCCTAACTGCGGTGAATTAACAGCAGCTCATAAGGCTTGCACAAACTGTGGTATGTACAACGGCAGACAGGTTGTTGTAAAGAAAGACGAACAGTAATTTTTATTACAAACATTACGGGCGGCAGTTATCTGTTCGCCCTTTTGTTTTGCAAATTTTACCGTATATCCAAAAACAATTTGCAAACCTGTTGATTAAAAACGGTATTTTGTGTAGAATAAAAGTGTATGTAAAAATGTTTTGCGAGGTGAAGGTGTGGCTGTTAAAATTTTTGATGTCACAACCGGCAGTCATGCCGACAAAGCAGGGATAAAAAAAGGGGAAACCCTCCTTTCAATCAATTCAAACGAGATTGTCGATGTTCTTGATTACCGATTCTATCAGGTAAACCGTAAGCTGACTCTTGAGGTTGAGGATGAGGACAAAAATGTTCGTACCATAGAAATGACCAAGGGAGAATATGAGGAAATCGGTCTTGAGTTTGAAACCTATCTTATGGACAAACAGCATTCGTGCCGTAATAAGTGCATTTTCTGCTTTATTGACCAGCTTCCGAAGGGTATGCGTGAGTCGCTCTATTTTAAGGACGATGACAGCCGACTTTCGTTTTTGTTCGGCAACTATATCACGCTGACAAATATTACAGAGCATGAAATTGACCGAATTATAAAAATGCACATAAGCCCGATTAATGTGTCGGTTCACACAACAAACCCCGAGCTTCGTTGTAAAATGATGAATAACCGCTTTGCAGGCGATACATTGAAATATCTCAAACGCTTTGCAGACGCAGGAATAACGCTTAACTGTCAGATTGTTTCCTGTCCCGGAATTAATGACGGCGACGAGCTTGTCAGAACATTGACCGATCTTGAAAACCTCGGTGTTAATATGACTGCGATTGTTCCTGTCGGACTTACACGCTACCGTGAAAACCTTTATCCGCTTGTTTCTTATAATAAGGAAACGGCAGGGCAGACAATTGATATAATTGAAAAAATGGGTGATGAGTGCGTCAAAAAGCACGGCAGACGAATTTTCTTTCCAGGTGATGAATTTTACCTCCTTGCCGAAAGAGAAATCCCGTCACCTGAATTTTATGAGGACTTTTCCGCTCTTGAGGACGGAATCGGTATGATTGCGTATCTGACCGATGATGTCGGCTGGAAGCTTGAAGAGCTTGATGCAGACGAAAGCCTTTGCCATAAGGTAACAATTGCCTGCGGCGAGGGAGTGTTCCCGTACATGAAGCGGATTATGTCGATGATTAACGAAAAATTCCCGAATATAACTATAAATACAAGGGCGATTAAGAACAACTTTTTCGGCGGCGGAGTAAATGTATCGGGACTTGTCACGGGCGGTGATCTTATTGATCAGCTCCGTGACGATGACCTTGGCGACAAGCTTATTATCCCGTCATCAATGCTCCGTTTTGAAAACGATTTGTTTCTTGATGATGTTTCAACAGATGATGTTGAACGGGAACTCGGTGTAACTCTTGTTCCCGTCAATAACAACGGAAACGACCTTGTAGAGGCTGTAATTGCAGGAAAGGACTGATAAGATGAACAAACCCGTAATTGCCGTTGTCGGCAGACCAAATGTGGGAAAGTCAACGCTTTTCAATAAACTCATCGGTCAGAGATTGTCAATTGTTGACGATACTCCCGGTGTTACCCGTGACAGAATATACGGTGAGGTGGAATGGTGCGGAAAAACTGCCTTTATTGTTGACACAGGCGGTATTGAACCGAAATCAGATGATATTATTCTTGTGCAGATGCGCCGTCAGGCTCAGCTTGCAATCGACACGGCTAATGTTATTATCCTTGTAACAGACTGCAAGTCAGGCATGGTTGCAACAGATATGGATGTTGCACAGATGCTCCAGAAGTCGGGCAAGCCAGTTGTGCTTTGTGTAAACAAGTGCGACACACTCGGCGAACCGTCACCTGAATTCTATGAGTTTTATAATCTCGGTTTAGGCGATCCTATCGAGGTTTCAGCCGTTCACGGTTACGGTACGGGCGACCTTTTAGACAAGGCTTTTTCAAGCTTTGATTATGATGAAAATGCGGAAGATGACGACACAATCATCAATGTTGCGGTAATCGGCAAGCCGAACGCAGGCAAGTCATCTCTTGTAAACAAAATTACAAACGAGGAACGCTGTATTGTGTCTGATATAGCAGGCACAACCCGTGACACAATCGACACGCTTGTTGAAAATAAGTACGGAAAGTTCAACTTTACCGATACCGCAGGACTTCGCCGTCAGAGCAAAATCTATGATAATATCGAAAAATACAGTATTATCCGTGCAAAAATGGCTATTGAACGCAGTGATGTGTGCGTTATTATGATTGATGCGACAGAGGGCGTTACAGAACAGGATACCAAGGTTGCAGGTCTTGCGCATGAGGCAGGCAGAGCGTGTATAATTGCCGTAAACAAGTGGGATGCTGTCGAAAAGAATGATAAAACAATGCAGGAGTTCCGCAAAAAGCTTGACGCAGATTTTGCGTTTATGTCATATGCACCAAAGGTATTTATTTCCGCAAAAACAGGTATGCGTATCGACAGGCTGTTTGAATATATCATAAGCTGTAATGACAGCGCAAACCGCAGAATCAGAACAGGTATGCTCAACGAACTTCTTGCACAGGCAACAACAAGAGTTCAGCCGCCGTCGGACAAGGGTAAGCGACTTAAAATTTTCTATATGACTCAGGCTTCCGTAAAACCGCCGACATTCGTTTTCTTCTGCAACAATGCACAGCTTTTCCACTTCTCATATCAGCGTTATCTTGAAAACAGAATCCGTGAGGCTTTTGCTCTTGAGGGTACGCCGATCAAAATTGTGGTAAGAGAGAGAGGAGAAAAGTAATGGAACATATTTCGGCAATTTTAGCAAACTGCTGGTGGATGATTCTGCTTTCGGCATTGATTGCGTATCTTCTCGGCAGTATCAACACGGCTGTTCTTGTCACAGGCATTGTGACAAAGGGTAAAAAGGATATCCGTCAAATGGGCAGCGGCAATGCAGGCTTTACAAATGTACTGCGCAGCGTCGGTAAAGTTCCGGCAATCATCACCATTGTGTGTGACGCACTGAAGTGTATTATCGCCGTGCTTATCGGAGGTTTCATCTTCTCGTTTGCATCGGTTGCATTTCAGGGTGAGAGCCCTATTTTTATAAACGAGCTTATCAACTGCGGAAAATATGTTGCAGGTATTTTCTGTATTCTCGGACATTCATACCCCGTGTATTTTCACTTTAAGGGCGGCAAGGGTGTTGTAACCGCCGCCGCTCTTATGCTGACAGAGGATTGGCGTGTGTTCATCGCAATTATTGTAACTTTTCTTATTATCTTCCTCTGCTCAAAAATCATATCACTCGCAAGTGTTCTCTGTGCGATTCTCTATGCGCCTTACACCTTTGCAATGACATTTATCTTTGACTTCATAATTTACAAGGATTATTCTCTTACATATGTAATCTTCTCAACTGCGGCGGCTCTTTTAATCGGCGTTTTCGTTATTGTAAAGCACAAAGAAAACATCAAAAGACTTCTTAAAGGTGAAGAAAAGAAAATTACAGCCAAAAAATAACGGCAGTATTGACCGAAAAGTGATTTGGTTGTACAATAACTTTGGTATGATATTTGTTATATTTTAAATATTTCTGATACGGAAAATAAATTATATTGAGAGGTTGAATTAAAATGTCAGATTGTATTTTCTGCAAAATCGTTGACGGCTCAATTCCGTCAAAAAAAGTTTATGAAGACGAAAAAATTCTCGCTTTCTATGATCTTGAACCACAGGCTCCCGTTCATGTGCTTGTAATTCCAAAGGAACACATCTGCTGTGCAGACGCAGTTAATGAAGAAAATGTCGGCAATATTGCTCACATTTTCACTAAAATTCCCGAAATTACAAAATCACTCGGACTTACAAACGGTTACCGTATTGTAAATAACTGCGGTGAGGACGGCTGTCAGAGCGTAAAGCATATGCATTTCCACATCCTCGGCGGCAAAAAGCTCAACGGCACAATGGCATAAGAAGGGACTGCAATAATGGATACATATAAGATTAATATTGAAGGACTTGACAGAGAACTCAGAAAATTCCCTGTAAACGATAAGCTTGATATTGCCGCATTTATTATGTTTGGTGACATTGAGATGACAGAGGTTGCCGCAAGAGAACTCCTCAAGCGTGTTCCCGAACACGATGTTGTTGTGACTGCCGAAGCAAAGGGTATTCCGCTTTGCTATGAAATGGCTCGTCAGGGCTGCAGAAACTATGTTGTCGCAAGAAAAAGCGTTAAGGTTTATATGGGCAATCCTATCGGAGTGACCGTTAATTCAATCACAACAAAAAACGAACAGAAACTCTACCTCGGCGAAGATGATGTAAATCTTCTCAACGGCAAGAGAGTTCTTCTTGTTGATGATGTAATTTCAACAGGCGAAAGTCTTCACGCTCTTGAAACGCTCGTTGAAAAAACAGGCGCAAATATCGTTGGTAGGGCATCAGTCCTTGCCGAAGGTGACGCTAAGGACAGAGATGACATTATATTCCTCAGCGAACTTCCGCTTTTCTTTAAGTAATACTGAGTAATTATAAAATCAAATTTAAACAGCTGTTGAAGTGTGCAGATTATACCGTCCGCATATTTTGACGGCTGTTTTCCTTTTTTATACCATAGATATAAAGTGTAAAAATTAAAGTGTAGAAATTGTTCAACTTATAAATGATTGAATAGAAACAGTGCTGAATAGGTAATTTAATGAGAAGAGATATCAGCAAAATTAACAAAAATAAAAATATTTTTTAAAAATAATATTTATATTGACAACTGATATTCTACATGATATTATAAAAATACCAAAAACGATATACTTGATATGATGAAAATTGACTAATTGTTTTTTGCAGATAAAAATAACCAAATAAATAATAAAAGGAGATGCCATTATGAAAAAAGTATGTTTATGCCTTGCTTTTGTGTTGGCAGCGGTATGTATTCTATGTTCCTGCTCTGATTTACCTGCACCAAGTACCTCTGAAACCGTGAATCCTTCCGTAGATATTACTTTGAAAAAGTGGGAAGATTGCGGAGCGAGTATTGATAAAGCGGAAGAAATTTCCGGAATTAAGTTTGGCGAAAGTTTGAAAAATATTGTAAGTGTAAGAGCTATTCCATACACGGCGATCGAAGTGGTTTGTTCGTTAGATAAATCTGCCTCTGACAATACTGTGACCTTGCGCAAGGCTGTCAGCTATGCTGTAAAAAACAGTGAAAATCTCAGCGGAGTCAATACAAACGGACTTTCTCCCACAACGGCGACTTTTGAAATTAAGGGTGCGAATTTTGTAAATGAAAAAGGTAAAACTGTAGTAGGAGAATATAATGATAACAATTATAAATATTCTTTTTATTGCAAAAAAGGATTGAATGGTAACCGAGTGTATAATTATATTAAAAAAATGATTACTGAATAAGGATTGATTTTTATGAAACGGCTGTTTGGACTTATAGGATTTACTTTCCTGTTTGTCCTTTCAGCCGTTTTTTATTCGGATTTTAACGAAATTGTATTTGCAATTATCGGCTCATTGGGATTGCTTTCCGTTGCTGTCGGTATATTTTTAATTATTTCAAAGAAAAATAAATCATTCGGCAAGTCGCTGTGCGTATTTGCTTTTGCCGTAATATATTCTGCGGGCAATATGATTGGCTATTCCGAATATATTAACAACACGATTACAAATAAATATTCCGATAAAGAAATTACAGCAAGCGGATATATCTGTGATGAAATCATCACCACCGATTCATCATGCAGTTTCGTAATCAAAACCGACAAAATCAACGGTCAGCCGTCAGATGCGAAAATTCAAATTATTTCGTACTCAAATGTTGACGCAGAGCCTTTTGAAAAGGTCAACTTCACGGCTCATACATACAAGAATAATGTAAACTCTCAGATCAGTCACGGAATTTTTCTGAAAGCATATTCCTATGACGGCTTCAAAATTGATGCGACAGGGGAGAAAGTGTTTGATTTATATTCATTTGCCGTTGAGGTTAGAATGACAATGAAAAATTCCCTTGATATGCTGTTGCCGGAGGATTATTCAACGCTCTGCCGTGCCGTTCTTTTGGGCGAGAAAACAGCTCTTGATTCAAGCGTTAAAGATGATTTTTCATTGACAGGCACTTCGTTTTTAATAGTGGTTTCGGGAATGCATCTTGTTATAATCACTTCGTTTGTATTGTTCTTGGTAAGAAAATTAACAAAAAACAGATTTTTGATAACAGGTTTTACCACATTCACGGTTATTGCTTTCATGGCTGTAACGGGCTTTGCACATTCGGTTGTCCGTGCCGGCGTTATGATGATAATTGTGTCGTTTGCATCGTCAAATCTCAGAATAGCCGACTCGCTGAATAATCTTGGCTTTGCCGCAATTGTCCTGACAGCTTTCAACCCATATGCGGTAGCCGATATCGGTATGTTGCTTTCATTTTCGGCAACGACGGGCATAATTCTGTGGTCAAAACCGATTGAACGCTCTGTGCTGAGATTCTTTCACTACAAAAACAAGCGTAAGGACGGTTTTGTCGGAACGGTTGTCTATTGTATCAAAAGGCTGTTTAAAATCTGCGTAAATATGCTGTCGGTTTCAGTATCTGCATTTCTGTGGATTTTGCCGATAACCGCTGTTGCGTTCAACAGAATTTCCCCGACAGTCATACTTGTTTCTCTGTTATGTGAACCGTTTGTTTCGGCACTTTTGGTGTGTTCTCTGTTGTGTTCGGTACTTTTTATTTGCCCGTTTATATCATTTTTTGCATACCCGTTTGGACTCGTTTCGGGATTATGTTCAAAGGCAATTTTGTGGTTGGTTTCAACTTTTTCACAACTCCCATTCAGCACAATTAAAACCCATTCGCTCTATTGGTTTGTGTGGATAGGTGTCAGCGTACTTCTCGCAATCGGCGGATTGTTTGTAATAAATCGAAAATTCTATGTCAGAATTTCTGTTCCGATATCAATTTCAGTCCTCGTAATCGGAGCGTCGCTCAATGTGCTTTTAACAGCCGATAACGGTGAAATGAAAATCTATAATGTCGGCAACGGCGTTTTTGCAACAGTCAACTGCCCCGACAGCTGTTCGGTGATTTCATGCGGAGGGAACAGAGCAAGCGCAGATGATGTGACAGCCGATATCAGCGAAAGATACTCAGATATTGAATATATGATAATTCCAAATCAGAATAATAAATACTCTTCTCTTGAACGCTTTGCAGTCACAAAATTTGACTTAAATAATATTTTGGTATATGATAATGACATTGAAAAGCAAAATCTTTTGAACGCTTTTGACGGTAACAGCCGACAGACTTTCGGCGGAAACAGTCACTTTACGCTGAATCTTTCCGATACGGTGACGGATGAGGTAATCTGCGTTGACAACACAATGTTTCAGTTCATAAAAGGGAAAAATATGACTGTATTGTTTGTGCCGACAGATGCAGACCTTTCAAATCTGCCCGAAAAGTATCGCAATCCCGATTGTTTGCTGATTGATACAGTCCCCGAAAATTTCGATTTGATATCATGCAATACCGTGATATTTTCGGGATCGGAAAAGCAGTTTAAGAAAAATTATGATTCTATTAAAGAAATCAGTCCAACCGTTATTTCAACATCTGAAAGGAACATAACGGTCAATCTGAACGGAGGATAAAATGCCGCGCATCACCGAAGCAGACCTGAAAAAACAAATTAAAAACAAAAGCTTTTCGCCTGTGTACCTAATCTATGGTTCGGAGCAGATGTTTGTCAAAAGTTACACAAAAAAGCTTTGTGAGGCTGTTGCAGGCAAAAACCCATCCGATTTCAATTATCATACATTCAGCGGCGACATTGATTTTCAGGAACTTGCCGCATCCCTGCAAATAATGCCGTTTATGGCGGAACGCAACTGTGTTGTTGTGACCGACATTTACTTTGATAATATGGTGAAGGATCGGCTTGATACTCTTAAAGAGCTTACAAGCAGAGCATGGGACGGTACGGTTCTCATAATTTCAATGCCGACTTATGTTCCGTCAAAGAATAAAACTTCTTTTACAGCTCTTATAAAGCGTGTTGAAAAAATCGGCAGCGTCTGCTGTTTTGAAAAAATCAATTCACAAATTATCGAAAAGTATGTTGCAAAGTGGGCAAACGAAAACGGCAAGCTGATTTCACACCTCAATGCGTCAAAGATTATTTCAAATGTCGGCGATGACCTCAATCTTCTGAAAAACGAGGTCAACAAAATTGCCGCATATGCAAAGGGTGAGGAAATTACCGACCGTGACATCGACCTTTTGTCAACCGTAAACCTTGAAGCAAGAACATATGATATGGCTGACGATGTTATTAACGGCAGAGGTGACAGAGCATTCAGAAAGCTCGACACACTTTTCTGTCAGCGGGAGGAACCGATTAACATCCTCTATGCACTTTCATCCGCCTATGTAGATGCGTATCGTATGCGTATTGCAGATGAATGTTCAGTCAGTAAAGAAACCGTGGCGAAAGATTTTGCCTACAAAAACCGTGCGTTTGTGTTAAACAGGGCGAGAACCTCCGTTTCAAGGACTTCAACCAAGGCACTTCGGAAAAGCCTTGATGTGCTTGTTGAAACAGACGAAAAGCTGAAATCAGTTTCCGTTAATCAAAGATTTTTAATTGAACAGCTTATTTCCCGTTTGCTTTTGATTGCAAAGGAGGGCAGAATCTAATGCTCAAAATCCGTGAGGCTGTCATAGTTGAGGGCAGATATGACAAGATAAAGCTTTCATCAATTGTAGATGCTCCGATAATCGAAACCAACGGTTTCCGTGTTTTTTCCGACAAAGAAAAGCAGTCGCTTATCCGCAAAATTGCCGAAACAAGGGGAATACTTATAATGACCGACAGCGACGGTGCAGGCTTTGTAATAAGGAATTTCCTTAAAGGCTCGGTCGATAATTCAAAAATTAAAAATTGCTATATTCCGCAAATCAAAGGCAAGGAAAAACGCAAGGCAAAAGGCGGTAAAGAGGGGCTTTTGGGCGTTGAAGGCGTCAGCGATGAGGTTATAATAAATGCAATCCGCAAAAGCGGTGCCGAGATAATCGGCGAAGAAAATAATATTCCCGAAAGGAAAATTACTAAAGCCGATCTATTTGTCCTCGGACTTACGGGAACTGAAAATTCAGAAATAAACCGCAAGAAGATTCTTAAAAAACTCGGTCTGCCGTCATATCTTTCAACAAACGCATTTTTGACCGCAATCAACTGTCTTTATTCTCTTGAAGAACTAAAAGAGATGCTCTGACAAAATAAAAAATTCATAGGTTAAATAAATCACCTGTTTCGGCGAAAACTAAAACAGGTGATTTCTTATGAAAAAAAGTTTACGGTTGCGTAACGATTGCATTCTCTTTTCAATAGGCGGAGCAGGCTACGCTCTGCTTGAAATTTTGTGGCGGAGAAAAACTCATTGGTCAATGGCGGTTACGGGCGGAACTGCGTTTGTGTCGCTTTTCAGATTTTACAAGCGCTTTTCAAAAATGAATATGCTGCAAAAATGCATATCGGGAAGTGCGATAATTACCGCACTTGAATACTGCTGCGGCTGTGTTGTCAATCTGAAATTCAGGCTTAATGTCTGGGATTATTCAAACTGCCGACTTAATTTAAAAGGGCAGATTTGCCCGTTTTACAGCACCCTGTGGGCATTTCTTTGTATCCCCGTCAGCGCATTATGCACTTCTCTCTGCAAAAAAATACAGTAAAAAAACAGGAGCGGTAAGGAAAATACTGCTCCTGTTATGTTTTATTTATTCAGACTTTTTGTTCTCGCTTTTTTCATCTGATTCGTTTTCTTCGGAAGTATCGTTTTTCTTGACAACAACTCGTAAAATACGCTGATCCTTAACCTCCATAACGGTAAACTTAAAGCCGTCGGCCTCAATGTTGTCACGCTTGTGGGGGATTGTTCCTGCGTGTTCAAGAATATAACCGCCGACCGTCACGCTGTCACATTCAAGACTGTCCTCGTCCATATCGAACAGACCAAGCATATCTTCAAGCTCCATATCACCGTTTACAAGGAACTCGCCCTTGCCGATTTTGTAGTAGTTATGCTCAATTTCCTCGTCCTCGTCCCATATTTCGCCGACAATTTCTTCGAGCAAATCCTCCATTGTAACAATACCGAGTGTTCCGCCGTATTCATCCGTAACTACCGCAAGATGAATTTTTGTGCGTTTGAATGCATTCAAAATTTTTGAAAGCTGTTGTGTTTTAAACACAAAGTAAGGCGGCTGCATAAGCTCCTTAACATCGGGCGCTTTACCGTCTGCAAGTCGTTCAAGATAATCTCTTGTATGGAGAATGCCGACAACATGGTCAACTGTGCCTTCGTACACGGGAATTCTTGAATAGCGGTTTTCAATGATGATATCCTTGATTTTTTCAGGCGAGTCATCAACGCTGATAAATGTGATGTCAACCCTCGGAGTGAGAATTTCCTCGGCGGTAGTTTCGTCAAAGTCAAGTGCGGAGCGAACCATTTCGCTTTCGCTCTCTTCAAGAACGCCTTCTTCCTCAATGCTCTCAACAATGTATTTAAGCTCATTTTCAGTAACTGACGGAGCGTCACCGCTGCTGCCTGCAATCTTTAAGGCAATCATTTTGAATCGTGTGAAAATCCACACAAGCGGTGTAAGAAGTGTCATAAGTCCTCTGAGCAATCCGGCTGTTTTGAGTGAAAAGGCATCGCAATGTTCCTTTGCAAGACATTTCGGCACAATCTCACCGAATGTCAGAACAAGAAAAGTTGTTGCACCCGTTGCAATTGCCGAGCCTGCGTCACCGAAAAGATTCATACACAGCACAGTCGCAATTGAAGAACAGCTCAGGTTTACAACATTGTTGCAGATGAGAATTGTTGTAAGGGCATTGTCGAAATGCTCGATTATGTAGAGCGCTGCTGCCGCTTTTTTGTTGCCGTCATCCTTGTAACGCTGAACACGCACCTTGTTTACAAACGAAAATGCAGTTTCAATCGCCGAAAAGAACGCCGAAAGCAAAATAAGAACTAAAATGACAACACCCATAATTATGTCAGATGTCAACTGAATATCACTCCATAACAACTTCCGACAGGTTCTGTCGGAATAATATTTCTTTAATACTACTATAATTCTTTTAAATAATTATTGCTTATTAGAAATAAAGAAATAAAATTATTGAAATAATTTTGCTGTAATGGTATAATAAGCACTAAAGGCTTTTTACAATTGAACAATGTGGCTTGTGCGTCTTATTTTTGGTATGCATACATTTTGCTTGCAATTTTGGTGAAACTATTCTCGGAGGTGCATACAATGCCACAAAAATCAAAATCTTCAAAAGTCTCATTAAAAAAAGGGAACTATGTTAAAAATCCTGCGCCGGATGATGATCCGCAAAAGCTTGCAAACGACAGCCCCATAAGTGAAGAACAAACAGACCGAATCGGCGAAACAGGTTCTGTTCTCACAACTCATAAGGACTGTGTGCTGCATTGCCTGACGATTATCGGTCAGATTGAAGGTCATTACATTCTTTCGCAACAAAACAAAACCACAAAATACGAGCATGTCATCCCTCTGCTTGTTTCGGTTGAGGAGGACGAAAGAATTGACGGACTGCTTGTGCTGATTAATACAGTCGGCGGAGATGTTGAGGCAGGTCTTGCAATTGCCGAGGTGATTTCGGGAATGAAAAAGCCGACCGTTTCCATCGTACTCGGCGGAGGTCATTCAATAGGAATTCCGCTTGCTGTTGCGGCAAAGAAAAGCTTTATCGCAAAGAGTGCGTCAATGACGGTTCATCCCGTCAGAACAACAGGCCTCACACTCGGAGTTCCGCAGACATTTGAATATTTTCAGCGTATGCAGGACAGAATCACAACCTTTGTTGCCGAAAATTCCAATATTACAAAAGACCGTTATAATCAGCTTGTGCTTAACACGGGTGAGCTTGTAATGGATATCGGAACTATTCTTGAGGGAGAAGAGGCTGTTGAAGAAGGCTTGATTGACGAGGTCGGAACAGTTTCCGACGCAATTGACGCTCTTTACGATTTGATTAAAGAAAACAAAGAGAGCAAGCCAAAGTCTGCAAAATCACGCTCAAAAAAGCAGGAAAAATAATTTCGGGCGTTTTGCCCGAATACATATATATTGTGACGCTTATGATTTGTATGAAATCTTAATTATGCCAACCCATACGGCTTTTCAGCGTACAAATAACAAAGAAGATTCGTAAAACTTATTTTTTGGAGGGAATACATAACCATGTCAATTTTAGATGCTATTATTCAGGGTGTTGTTCAGGGACTTACCGAATTTTTGCCCGTATCAAGCAGCGGACACCTCGCAATCACACAGCACATTCTCGGTGCAGGCACAGGCGAAAGCAATCTTTTCTTTAATGTAATGCTCCATGTCGGCACACTTGTTGCCGTTGTTGCATTCTACCACAAACTTGTGTGGGATCTTATCAAAGAATTTTTCCTTATGCTCAAGGATATTTTCACGGGCAAGTTCAAATGGAGCAAAATGAATTATAACCGTAATCTCGTTGTAATGCTCATCATCGGTCTTATACCGCTGTTCTTGCTTTTTCTGCCAATTCCCGGAACAGATATGAAACTCAAGGACCTTGCAGACCGGCTTTCCGCAAGTCCTGTTCTCATAGTAACTGCCTGTTCGCTCATTCTCACAAGCGTACTTTTAACAATCGGTATTATCTGTAACCGCAAGAGTGTTGCATCAACTCACAAACATCTTGCAACAAAGAGCAATGCAAAGGCAACAAGAGATAATTTTAATGTTGTTGACGCAATCCTTGTCGGTGTAACACAGGTTTGTGCCGCACTCCTTCCGGGACTTTCCCGTTCAGGCTCAACACTTTCGGTCGGTGAGATGAGAGGAATCTCAAAGCAGAAGGCACTTGACTACACATTCGTACTCGGTATCCCGTCAATCCTTGCGGCGGCACTTCTTGAGGGTGTGGATGCAATCAAGTCACCCGAAGGTTTAAGCAATATTGAATTTATTCCGCTGATTATCGGAATGGCGGTTTCTGCAGTTGTAGGCTATCTTGCAATCGTAATTTTCAAGTGGTTCCTGAAATCCGACAAAATGGAAATTTTCGTAATCTACACAGCGATTGTCGGTGTTGCATTTATTGTAATTTCAATCATCGAAATGAATACGGGCGTAAACCTTTTCACAGGTGCGCCAATTGCATAAATTTTAAATGGAGTGATTTTATTGGCAGCTAACAAAAATAAAGCTGACAAAACTAAAAATACTGCGTCGGGAAGAAAAAAGACTTCTTCAAAAACCTCATCAAAAGGTGCAAAAACTGCAAGCAGAACCAAAGCATCCGCTGTTCCGAAAAGGAGCAGCGGACTTTCGCCGCGTGTAAGAGCAATCCTCTATGCCGCCGTTGCGGCTGTTTTTGTCTGCATAATTTTCATAAAAGGTTCAAATGTCTGGACAATGATACGCAGTTTCTTTTTCGGAGTTCTCGGATTCGGAATTTTTCTTGTTCCCGTAACGCTTTTTTATTTGTGTGTCATGACCGAAAAGGAGAAACAGGTTGCACGCTATAAGCTGAAGCTTTTCCTTTGTGTTGTCATAATTCTGTTTATCGGTGCGTTGATTTACGCAGGCAGCGGTGCAAAATATTCTGATATGAACTTTTTTGCTTGTCTTGGCAATCTGTTCAAGGATGCCTCCGACACCTCAAGGTATATGACTTTCGATTGCGGAATAATCGGCGGACTGCTCGGCTATCCGCTTGTTGTCCTGTTCGGCAGTACAGCCGCACTTTTTACAAGCTTTGTTGTAACAGCCGCACTTATCCTTATTGTTGCGAACATTTCTATTAAAGATATGACAGCGGCGGCGTCAAGGACAGCCGTACATATCCGTGAAGCAGGTGAGGAGAGGGCAAGAGTCCGCAGAGAACGCAGAGAAGAAAACCGTGAGAGAAAGCTTGCCGAAAGAGGCGATATCGACATTGCGCTTGAAGGCGAAAACAGAAAGTCCTCGGGAAGTTTTATTGACATTCCGCTTGATGACAAAAAGACAAAGGTCAAGAAAGCAAAGTCGGCAGTAAACGGAATTGACACGGATATTGCCGATTCAAAGGAAGAAAATGCCGCAGACAAGGATCTGTCGCAGGATCTCATCAACATAATCAATCGTGCAAGCAAGCCTATGGGCAAAAGTGCCGACAACACGGTTTCTGCAATTGCAGAGGATATCTCAAACGAAAAGTCAGCTTCTAAGGCTGAACAGACAGAGGTTAAGCCTGATGCCGAAACTGAGAACATCGTCAAAAAAGCACTTCTCAAAAGCAAAAAAGACAACAGCGAGGAGGCTGGCGACGAAATTGCGGAACAGCTTGACAGAGCTGTTCGTTCCGATAATTCTCAAAAAGAAGAAAAGAAGTATCAGTTCCCACCGATTCAGTTGCTCAAACCAAAGCTAAATTCCGATGACAGCGATGCAATGGAAGAAATGCAGAATAATGCCAAAAAGCTTATTGATACCCTCACAAGCTTTGGTGTAAAGGCAAGCATTGTAAACATCTGCCGTGGCCCGTCCGTAACACGCTATGAGTTACAGCCTGCCCCCGGTGTTAAAATCAGCAAAATTACAAATCTCTCCGATGATATCGCACTAAGCCTTGCCGCAAACGGTGTTCGTATTGAAGCGCCTATTCCGGGTAAGGCGGCAGTCGGAATTGAAGTTCCGAACAAGGTTGTAAGCATGGTAACAATGCGTGAATTGATTGATTCGGACAAGTTCAGAAACAGCAAGAGCAAGCTCACAACCGTTCTCGGCAGAGATATCTCCGGTGAAATTGTTGTTACCGACCTTGCCAAAATGCCGCACTTGCTCATTGCAGGTACAACAGGTTCGGGTAAATCCGTGTGCGTAAACTCAATTCTTATGAGTATTCTCTACAAGGCAACTCCCGATGAAGTAAAGCTTTTGCTTATCGACCCGAAAATGGTTGAATTTTCAAAATACAAAGGTATTCCGCATTTGCTCATTCCCGTAGTATCCGATGCCAAAAAGGCGGCGGGTGCGCTTGCATGGGCAGTAAACGAAATGCTCCAGAGATATAAAATTTTCTCCGAATACGATTGTAAGGATATTGATTCATATAATTCTCTAATCGAAAAAAATATGAATTATATGGAGAAAAATCCACCTGTTGTTAATGAAGAGGGAGAAGAGGTTCAGCCTGTTCTTGAAGTGAACGGACTTCCCGTTGCCAAAGAAAAAATGAGCCGTGTCGTAATTGCTATTGACGAGCTTGCCGATTTGATGATGGCGGCTCCGAGCGAAGTTGAGGACTCAATCTGCCGACTTGCTCAGATGGCTCGTGCCGCAGGTATGCACCTTATCCTTGCAACTCAAAGACCTACCGTTAATGTAATCACAGGTCTTATCAAGGCGAATGTACCAAGCCGTATTTCACTCAAGGTAAGTTCAAACACAGACTCCCGTACAATTCTTGATACAGGCGGCGGTGAAAAGCTCATCGGCCGAGGCGATATGCTGTTTTCGCCTGTAGGCGCTCCAAAGCCTATTCGTGTTCAGGGCTGCTACGCTTCCGATGAAGAAATCGAGGGTGTAACCCACTACATAAAGAAAGCATATTCGGCTCAGTATAATTCTGAAATCGAAGAAAAAATTAAAAGAATTGCCGCTGAAGAAATTGCTCAGGGCAAAAAATCGGGTGATTCAGATTCATCATCTGACGAAGGTCTTGATGTTGACAGCAAAATGGAAGAGGCAATCAAGTGCGTAATTGAAGCAGGACAGGCGTCAACTTCACTTTTGCAGAGGAGACTTAAGGTCGGCTATGCAAGAGCAGGCAGAATGATTGACGATATGGAACAAATGGGAGTTGTAGGTCCTCATCAGGGTTCAAAACCGAGAGATGTTCTTATGACCTACAACGAATGGCTTGAACGCAGAAATGCACTTGAAAACAGAGCCGATTAATAAATAAAGGAGGGTTCAATATGGCTTTTTTACCGATGAACGCAAAAGAAATGCGTGATCGAGGTTGGAGCGAAGTCGATTTTGTATATGTTTGCGGTGACAGCTATGTTGACCATCCGTCATTCGGTGCGGCAATAATCACGAGAGTTCTTGAAGATTGCGGTTACAAAACAGCATTCCTTGCACAACCTAATTGGAAAAGCGATGATGATTTTACACAGTTCGGAAAACCAAGGCTCGGTTTTATGGTGTCAGCAGGCAACATTGACAGTATGGTTGCCCACTACACGGTTGCAAAGCGTAAAAGACATGATGATGCCTATACGGCAGGCGGTAAAAACGGCAGGCGTCCCGACAGAGCAGTCACAGTTTACTGCAACATAATCAGAAAGCTATATCCCGATTCTCCCATTATAATCGGAGGTCTTGAGGCATCACTCAGAAGATTTGCTCATTATGATTATTGGAAAAACGAGGTAATGCCCTCAATTATTTTCGACAGCAAGGCAGATTTGCTTGTGTACGGAATGGGCGAGCTGCAGACAATTGAAATTGCAAAAAGACTTTCCGAGGGTTATCCTGTTGAATCGCTTTATGACATCAGAGGTGTTTGCTATAAAATTCGTACAGACGATTATGTGCCAAAGTCGGTTGTCGAACTTCCAAGCTACGAGCGTGTAAAAGAGGACAAGCGTGACTATGCAATTGCATCACGCAGAGAGCTTGAGGAGGCTGATGCAGTAAGGGGCAAAACCCTCATTCAAAGGCACGGAAAGTATATTCTTGTGCAGAATCCTCCGATGCAGCCGCTTGACACAAAACAGCTTGATTATGTCTATTCTCTGCCATATGAGCGTTGGTATCCAAAGTGTTATGAAAGTCTCGGCGGCGTACCCGGTATTAACGAGGTACTGTTTTCAATCACACACAACCGTGGTTGTTTCGGTGCTTGTAATTTCTGCTCACTTGCTTTTCATCAGGGCAGAGCGGTAACCGTCAGAAGTGAAAAGAGTATTATTGAGGAGGCTGAAAGTTTTCTTGATAATCCACGATTCAAGGGCTACATAAGCGATGTCGGAGGGCCTACCGCAAACTTCAGACTTCCGTCATGTGAAAAGCAGAAAAAGCTCGGACTTTGTAAAAACAGAAGATGTCTTGCACCGACACCTTGCCCGAATATGCAGGTGTCGCACACGGAATACCTTGATATTCTGCGAAAGTTGAGAAATCTCAAGGGAATTAAAAAGGTGTTTATCCGTAGCGGAATCCGTTTTGATTACCTTATTGAAGATGAAAATGACGAGTTTTTCCGTGAACTTGTAAAGTATCACATCAGCGGTCAGCTGAGGGTTGCCCCCGAGCATTGTTCAGCGGCAGTTCTCGACAAAATGGGCAAGCCGCATATTGAAAGCTACAAGCGTTTTTGTAAGATGTTCTACGATTTTACGGGCAAGGAAAATAAAGACCAGTATGTAGTGCCGTATCTGATGAGCTCACACCCAGGTTCAACACTTTCGGATGCCGTAGAACTTGCACTTTTCTGCAAGCATGAAAACATTCATCCAAAACAGGTTCAGGACTTCTATCCGACCCCGGGTACAATTTCAACGAGTATGTTCTATACGGAGCTTGATCCGTACACTCTCAAAGAGGTTTATGTTCCGAAGTCTGAAAATGAAAAGGCAATGCAAAGGGCGTTGCTGCAGTATTTCATTCCCGAAAACAAACCGCTTGTAATCAAAGCACTCATCAAAGCCGGCAGACGGGATTTAATCGGTAACGATAAAAAATGTCTTGTAACTCCGATGGCTGGACAAACACAGGGCGGTTATTCAAAACAGAACAACAACCGCAATTCGCAGAATCAGAAGGGAAGAGGCAAAAACGGCAAAGATAAGTTTGCAAAGTACAGACGAAAAAACAAAAAGAAATAAAATCTTTTTCATACTGAAAATATCGGTATGTGTACTTTTCATTGCCTGTGTACTGCTTGTTTCATTCGGAAAACCTCTCGGAATTCCCGATTGGAACGATGTCTATACATTTTTTGGGATTTCAGCCGATATGGAGTCCGATTTTTCTGTTTCGTTTATCAATGTCGGTTCGGCTGATTGTACGCTGATTAAATGCGGAGATAAAAGTGTGCTGATTGACGGAGGAACAAATCTTGTGACCGATAAAATTACTGCTTATCTCAAACGCAGTTCGGTAACTCATCTTGATGCCGTAATAGTGTCACACCCCGACAGCGACCACATCGGTTCGTTGCCCGATATCATAGATGAATTCGGCACGGATGTTGTTTATTTCGGAAAATATTCCGACAACCACAAAACCCCCGAATACGAAAAGCTTGTTAATTCTATTAAAGAAAATAATATAAAAACCATAATTCCCGTTTCAGACAAACCCGTTGAAATCGGAAATATGACCTTTAAATTTTATCAACCCGAAAAGGACTTCGGCAACACAAACGATAATTCACTTGTAACAATGCTTGAATATGACGAAAAGCGATTTCTTTTTACAGGCGACATTTCGTCAAAAAGGGAAGAATCAATGGTTAATTCCGACAAAGAATTAAAATGCGATGTTCTCAAGGTTGCACACCACGGCAGTAAGTATTCTTCAAGTGAAGATTTTCTTGCAAAGGCAAGCCCCGAAACTGCTGTAATAAGTGTTTCGGCTGACGATACGGCACTTCCCGATTACTATATAACAGCCTTGCTTAACAGCGTGTGCAAAAATGTTTATCGGACAGACAGCGATAAAACCGTTATGATAACAGTCGAAAACGGCGAGATTTGCGCCAAAACTCATGCCTGAAAGGTTGACTATAAATTAAATAATGTTATAATATTATTGTTTAACTGACAAAAATCGAAAGGAATTTTTAAATATGGGAGTATATGAAGAACTCGTAGCCAGAGGACTTATCGCTCAGGTTACGGACGAAGAAGAAATCAGAGAGCTTGTAAACAGCGGTAAAGCCACATTCTATATCGGCTTTGACCCGACAGCCGACAGCCTCCATGTAGGTCACTTTATGGCTCTTTGCCTTATGAAAAGACTTCAGATGGCAGGCAACAAGCCAATTGCACTCGTAGGCGGCGGCACAGGTATGATTGGTGATCCGTCTGGCAGAACAGATATGCGTCAGATGATGACAAAGGAAACAATTCAGCACAATGTTGATTGTTTCAAAAAGCAGATGAGCCGTTTTATCGACTTTTCTGAGGGCAAGGCTCTTCTTGTAAACAACGCAGACTGGCTTCTTGACCTTAACTATGTTGAACTTCTCCGTGATGTAGGCGCTTGTTTCAGCGTTAATAATATGCTTCGTGCAGAGTGTTACAAGCAGAGAATGGAAAAGGGACTCAGCTTCCTTGAATTTAACTATATGATTATGCAGTCATATGACTTCTATGCTCTCTATCAGAAGTACGGCTGTAATATGCAGTTCGGCGGTGACGACCAGTGGAGCAATATGCTCGGCGGTACAGAGCTTATCAGAAGAAAGCTCGGCAAAAACGCATACGCAATGACAATCAACCTTCTCCTCAACTCAGAGGGTAAGAAAATGGGTAAAACCCAGTCGGGTGCAGTATGGCTTTCAGCCGAAAAGACAAGCCCCTACGATTTCTACCAGTATTGGAGAAATGTTGATGACGGCGATGTAATCAAGTGCCTTAAAATGCTCACATTTCTTTCGCTTGAAGAAATTGATGAGCTTGCAAAGCTTGAGGGCAGTGAAATCAACAAAGCAAAAGAAATTCTTGCTCATGAGCTTACAGAGCTTGTTCACGGTAAAGAGGAGGCTGATAAGGCTCAGGAGGCCGCAAGAGCAATCTTCAGCAATAAGACAAATACTGATAATATGCCTTCAACAACTCTTACAGAGGCTGATTTTGCAGACGGTGAAATCGGGATTCTTGACCTCATGAAGAAGTGCGGACTCATTCCTTCAAACGGTGAGGGCAGAAGACTTATTCAGCAGGGCGGTGTTTCTGTTGATGATGAAAAGGTAACAGATGTTTACGCAAAGATTGCAAAGTCTGATTTTGAAAAAGGCTATGTTGTAATCAAAAAGGGTAAAAAGGTTTACCATAAGGCAATTCTTGGCTGATTTTGAAAATTAAATAAAGGGGATTAGGGCAAAATGAAAAAGTTTTTTTCGGAGTTTAAGGAATTCATAATGCGTGGAAATGTGCTTGATCTCGCAGTCGGCGTTATCATCGGTGCGGCTTTTCAGGCAATCGTAACTTCTCTCACAAGCGACATCATTTCGCCGATTCTCGGTATCTTCGGCGGTGTCAACTTTGACCAGTTTCAGGTTACAATCAACGGCGCAACAATTATGTACGGTAAGTTTATCACAGCGGTAATCAATTTCCTGATTATGGCTTTCGTAATCTTCCTTATCGTAAAGCTTGTCAACAAGGTTATGTCACTCGGCAAAAAGCCTGAATCCGAAGAAGCTCCTACAACAAAAAAGTGTCCGTTCTGTTTCAGCAATATTGATATCAAAGCCACAAAATGTCCCCATTGCACAGGCGATATCATCGACCTTACAGAAAAAACAGACGACAAAAAATAATATCGCTGTTACATAAACAGATATTACACAACTTAACAACCAACAAAAAGCCACAGTAGAAAGTTAAAATCTACTGTGGCTTTTTAAATTGAAAATTATGATTGAGCGTAACATTGTTACCGTCTGCACAATTATATATTAAAACACCAAAAACAAAAATACTATTCCGCAGAGGATTGCTATTGCTGCACCGACTATGACATCACGCACATAATGCACTCCTGCACACACTCTTGACACGGAAATCATAACCGCAATGAAGAGGTATGCAATCCCTGCCCACACATTGAACCGCAAAATTGCCATTGCAATGATGAATGCGCTTGCGGTGTGGCGACTCGGCATACTGTCGGGCTTGCTGTTCTTTGCAAAAACAGGCGCAACTCCGTACCGCACATACGGGCGTTCTTCTTTTATGATAATTCGCAGAAGTGTTATTCCCAGAAACACCCCCGCAGGCACAGTCAGCGACTTTAAAAACAAATCTTTTTGCCACAAAAATGTATATACAAGCAAAATCGGATAGCTTGCAAATACTGTCAGCGGAAAAATTTTATATACGAATTTCAACACATTTTTTGCGGATTTGTTATTCTTGAAGAAATCGGTCAGTTTAATATATTGTTCACGGTTAATTTTCTACATCTCCCAATGCTTTTTACACTCCGATTTTAACATAACCGTTACACTATTTCAACATTATATTTATCAAACCAGTAGTCAAGTTCGATTATATACGCAAGAATCTGCGGTGCTTTCATCAGCTGACCGTACCACGGATTTGTGATTTTATCGGGATTTTCAATGATATCTTCAATCCCTTTTCGGTCAAGCAGTTCGTTTAGAATTGAACGCTTTTTAAGAATTTTTCTAACCCTTTTTACACACTCATTGAAGTAAATCGGATTGTGCGTTTTCGGGTACGGGCTTTTCTTTCGCCAGCAAATTTCTTCGGGCAGAATATCCTCAAAAGCCTTTCGCACAATTCCCTTTTCACGGTTGCCCCATGCCTTTAATTCCCACGGCATATTGTACGCATATTCAACAAGTCTGTAATCGCAGAACGGCACTCTTACCTCAAGTCCGCTGAACATTGAGCATCTGTCTTTTCGCTCAAGCAGACATTGCATAAACCAGTAAAAATTCAGGTAGAACATCTCTCGCATTCGCCTGTCAAGGTCGGTGTCACTTTTAAGCTTTGGGGCAAGGCTTATTGTGTCAAGATATCTTTGTCTGACATACTCTTCGCCGTTTTTCAGCACACCGTCCTTGAGAATGCTCCTGCGAATATCCTGACTTTTTGACCACGGAAAACAATCCTCAAAAAGTATTTCATGGTTGTGATACCACGGATATCCGCCGAAAAGTTCATCGGCACATTCTCCTGAAAGTGCAACGGTGTAGTTTTGCTTGATTTCTTTGCAGAAGAGCAAAAGTGACGAGTCAACATCAACATACCCCGGTAAATCCCTTGCCTGAACACTTTCATAAAGTGCGTCGCACACAAGCGTGTTGTCAAGGACAATTTCCCTGTGCTTTGTGTCGGCATTTTTTGACATCATCGAAATAAATTCGTAGTCGGGAGTAGGCTGAAAATTGCTCTTTTGAAAATATTTTTCATTGTCACGGTATTCAACCGAGTAGGTGTTGATTTTGCCGAGTTTGTGTTCCTTGTTGTACATTGATGCGGTCTTGACAATTATACTGCTGTCAAGCCCTCCCGAAAGGAAAAAGCACAGCGGAACATCACTCACAAGCTGTCGCTGAATTGCATCAGTCAGCAGATATCTCGTCTTTTCAATAGTAGTTACTTCATTGTCTGTATGCTCTTTTGCCTCAACGGTGTAGTATTTTTTTCGGCGAAGCTTTGAGTGCCTATACATTGCACATTCGCCCGGATTAAGCTCAAATACTCCCTTGAAAACTCCGAACGAAGGCGTTCTTGCAGGACCTAAAAAGAAAATTTCATTGAGTCCCTGTTCGTCAATTTGTGGCTTTACAACCTTGCTTGCAAGCAATGCTTTTATTTCTGACGCAAACAGCAAGCCGCCGTTGTATTCATAGTAGAACAGCGGCTTAACGCCGATTCTGTCCCTGCACAAAAACAGCGATTTGTCGCTTGTGTTGTAGATTGCAAAGGCAAAAATTCCGTTCAGCTTTTTGCAGCAGTCCGCACCGTATTTAATGTACGATTTCAGCACAACCTCCGTGTCGCTGTGACCTCTGAAATGAAAACCCGATGCTTTCAGCTCCTCACGAAGCTCGGCTGTGTTATAGAGTTCGCCGTTATAGACAATGACATAGGTCGTGTCCTTGTGACGAACCGACATCGGTTGTTTGCCGTTTTCACGGTCAATTACAACAAGCCGCCTGTGCATAAGCGCCGCCCCTCGGTTAATGTACAAACCGTTTTCGTCAGGACCTCGCCTGTCAAGCGTTTCAGACATTCTGTTGAGCAAATCAATTCTTTCGCTCATATCCTGTGAGTGGTCAATCCATCCTGCTATTCCGCACATAAAGTAACCTCCGTTAATTTTGTTTGTAATTTTTGAGTGAATATAAAAAGCATAAAGCGGTAAAAAGCAAAGCCGCTCCCGAAAGGGCAGTTCCTCCGAAAAAACTGAAATTTTCAACCGTTGATGTTGAAAAAACATCGGTTGTGACGGAGAAAAGTTTTATTCCTAAATGCGTGAGCAATGCGGTGATAAATCCTTGTGAAATTCTGCAAAAGAAAAATAACATTTTATTAACCTTAATATCTCCAAGTGCCGAGAAAATCTGAAAATGTACGCAAAGTCCGCCGAATCCTGCCGAAAATGCAACAACCTCAATCGGCAAATCTTTCGATACCGCAGTAACCGCATTGCAAACTTCCGTGAGTATCAAAAACGGTTTTTGAATATTTTCATCCGTAATGTGTGAGCAGAAAATCTCAGTGAATGCCGAAAACAGCACCACAAATGCGCAGATTGCAAACATTCCCCTTGCACCGTCAAGAACAGACTTTACAAGTGCGTCGCCTTTTTGCGGAGTGCTTATTAATGTTTCTGAATTGGAATTATCGTCAAGTTTATTTCTGCAAACGAATTTTAAAGCAAATCCAAGTATAAAAACCGAGATGCATTGGGCGGCAAATATAATAAACCCGACTTCAATGCTTGAATAAAGCTGTACACCGATAAAATTCACAAGAAACCCCGGTCCCGAACACACCAAAAACAGACCTGCCCGTTTACACTCACTTTCACTTGCCGCACCTTTTTTATAAAGCGAATTTACCGTCTTTGCACCAACGGGATAACCTCCGACAAGCGAGAGAATTATTGCCGATGCAAAGCAACCGTCAAGTCCGAAAAGCGGTTTTGTCAGCCATGAAAGATGTCTGCCGATTTTTTCTGCAAGACCGCTATCTGTAATATATGAGGCAAGCACCATGAAAGGGAAAAGTGACGGTACAAGCGTTGAAAGGCACAAGCCTATGCCGTTTTCAGCACCCTTTGAACATTCTTTTGAAAACAAAAGAGCCGTAATGCATAAAAGAAAAATTCCGATTGCTTTAAAAATATTCACCGCCTTTACGGCACTTTTACTCAGGAACATATTAATCACCAATTAATATATATGACGGCAGTTGCATAAAAATAAATGAGAAACGAAAACAGGGGAGATTTTTTTGCCAAAGAAGAAACGAATTGCCGATAAAAACGAAAGATTGCCTTCTCCGATGTTCGATATGGGAACAATGCCGTATATAGAGATGCTCGGAAACCGCAGAATAACCGTTGAGGGTTCAACGGGAATTTTGCTCTATGACAGCGAAAGCATAAAAATTAATACCTGCAAAACCGTAATTTCATTTTGCGGCAGAGGAATGACATTGAAATGTATTTCAAGCTCCTGCGTTGAAATTGAAGGATTTGTAACCGACATCAACTTTCTTTCGTGAGGTGAAACTATGCTCCTTAAAATAATACGCTTTCTCAGAGGAAGTGTGGACTTTACCGCAAGCGGAAAATTTCCCGAAAGATTTATGAACATAACCGCAAAAAACGGTGTGAATCTCTGGAATCCCGTTCCGAAAAGGAACGCAATATCAGCCTCAATGTACCTTTCAGACTACAAAAAAATCAGAATACTTGCACGCAAATCAAGGGTTCAAACAAGAATAACAGCCAAACACGGACTGCCGTTTATTATTAACCGCTATAAGAAGAGAACAGGACTTTTTGCAGGTGCGGTATGCGGAATTATTCTCTGTATTTTTCTTTCAAATTTTATCTGGTCGGTAAAAATTTTGGGTACAGAGGAAATCAGCAATACATATCTTGAATCTTTACTTGATGATAACGGGATTTCTGTCGGTGTGTGGAAAAACAATCTCGATACAGATCAGATAGAACGCAATATTCAGCTGAAATGTGACGATATCCGCTGGATGAGCATAAACATAACAGGGAGTCTTGTCACGGTTGAAGTTAAGGAAACCTACAAAAAGCCGAAGCTTGACACCTCAAAAAATCCTTGCAATGTAAAAGCCATTAAGGACGGAGTCATAACACGGATTCAGGCATATAACGGCAGACCTGTTGTTACAAAGGGCAGCGGAGTTGTGAACGGTCAGATTCTTGTCAGCGGTCTTGACGAAACCAAGCAGGGCGATATGCGTTACTTGAGAGCAAACGCAAAGGTTTATGCCGACATTACCGAACAGCAAACGCTTTCAATTCCGAAAAAAGTAACCTACAGTTACGCTGACGAAAATTATGTTGACAGAAAAAATTTCAGATTTTTATGGCTTGATTTTCCCTGTAACCTTGCCTTTGAAAACTACGACAATTTTGTAAGCACAGTTCACGGAGAAAATTTGTTTATAAATGATGTTGTTCTGCCGGTAGGACTTAAAATCAGAACCGATCGTGAACTTGTAACAACCGAAAACTCTGTAAGTAAAAACAAGGCTGAGGAGATTGCAAAGGCTGATTGTATTCTCTATGAGATTTTTACAAAGAATAAAAGCAAGGTTATTTCAAAACAAATTTCCATTAAAGAAAATAAAGGTAGCTACAGGGTGACAACAGATTATATTTTTAACGAAAATATTGCAGATCAGGTTGATTTTGATGTGACAGAATAGAAAAGTTGTGTTATAATCAATTTGTATGTTTTGCTTTGAACGACTGAAATTTTGCAATCGGACACAAACGGAGGGATAACTATGAGAATTTTATGTATAGGTGATGTTGTAGGCAGTATCGGTTGTGAATTCCTTCGCAACAATCTTCCCACGCTCAAAAAGGTGAAAGGCGTTGATTTTGTAATCTGCAACGGTGAAAATTCAGCTGACGGTAACGGACTGACTCCCGTGTCTGCAAAGCATCTTTTTGACAGCGGAGTTGACGCAATTACACTCGGCAACCATTCTTTTCGCAGGAAAGAAGTCTATGACTGCCTTGACTCAAATCCCTTCATTGTCAGACCCGCTAATTTTCCCGAAAATTCAACACCCGGCAAAGGTATAATTAATGTTGACACAGGGCGAAGAATTGTGTCGATTATAAATATTATGGGTAATTCCTATATGGATAACAACCTGAATTGCGCTTTTGAATGTGTAGATAAAATGATTAAACAGGCTGAAAGCAAAATCATAATTGTTGATTTTCACGCAGAGGCAACGGGTGAAAAAAGGGCAATGGGTTATTACCTTGATGGCAGAGTTTCTGCAATGTTCGGAACACATACCCATGTTCAGACCTCGGACGCACAGGTTCTCCCGAATGGAACCGGCTACATAACCGACACGGGAATGACGGGTACGGTTCATTCCGTCCTCGGTGTAAAGAGCGAAATTATAATTGCAAAGCTGAAAAATAAGCTTCCGCAGCGTTTTGACCTTGCAAGCGGAGAATGCAAAATGGAATGTACGCTTTTTGATGTTGATGACAAAAGCGGAAAGTGTGTTTCAGCCGAGTCAATGCGTATTGAATAACACAAATCAGCATAAAGTAAATTGTTTCCAATTGTCAAAAAATATGAAACAATCCCGATTAAGTCGGCTTTTTTTGCAGATAATTAGTGTATTATACTATTGCAAAAAACAAGCTGATAATGTATAATGTTATAATGCGAATTATTGTAAAACTGCGTTTGTCGGTGTAAAATCGTCTTATGCAGTTGATTAAGAAATGTACATTAAAAGGATGTGCCTAAATGATAAACGGACAAATTCTCAAACAAGCTGTTATTTCCGGTGCGAATAATATTTCAAACCAAAAAAACAGTATAAATGATCTTAATATTTTCCCTGTACCCGACGGAGACACAGGTACAAATATGTCAATGACAGTCAATGCGGCTGTTGCAGCGCTTGAAGATTTTGACGGTACGTGTGCAGGTGATGCCGCAGGTATCACAGCCTCTGCAATGCTCCGTGGAGCAAGAGGCAATTCGGGTGTTATCACCTCACTAATCTTCCGTGGCTTTGCCCAGGGACTTAAAGACATTGAAGAAGTTGACGGCAAAAATCTTGCCGCAGCACTCGGAATCGGTGTTGACGCCGCTTACAAGGCTGTTATGAAACCGACAGAGGGAACAATTCTCACGGTTGCAAGAATGGCTTATGAGGCAGGTATCGAAGCCGCTAAGTATGACAGAGATGTTGTGTCTGTATGGCAGACAATCGTTGACAAGGCTAACGAGGCGCTTGCAATCACTCCTCAGCTTTTGCCAGTGCTTAAAAAGGCAGGCGTTGTTGACGCAGGCGGTAAGGGTCTTTGCGTAATCTTTGAGGGTATGCTCTCTGTAATTAAGAACGGCATTATGATTGAAGCTGACGATGACACAGCTCCTGCAACCGTCAGCACATTTGAAAGTGCCGCCGCTGAATTTGACGATGACATCAGATTCACATATTGCACAGAGTTCATCGTTGGCAGAAATGCAGAGATTGAAACCGAAATCGGCGAGCTTCGCAGTTATCTTGAATCAATCGGTGATTGCGTAGTTGTTGTAAATGATGATGAGATTATCAAGGTTCATGTTCATACGGAACAGCCGGGTAATGCTCTTTCAAAAGGACTTGAGTTTGGTCAGCTTCTCACGGTTAAGGTTGAGAATATGAAAGAACAGCACAAGAATGTCAAGTCAACAAAGAAAAAGGCTGAAAAGGAAAAGTTTGTTCCCGCAGAACCTGAAAACGATTTCGGCTTTGTTGCAGTTGCCGCAGGTAACGGTCTTAAAGATCTTTTTAAAGACCTCGGTTGTGACAATGTTGTTTCGGGCGGTCAGAGTATGAACCCGAGTACAGACGATATCTATGAGGCAATTATGGCAACTCCTGCCAAGAATGTTCTTGTTCTTCCAAACAATAAAAACATCATTCTTGCCGCAGAGCAGACAATCCCGATGGTAAAAGACAGAAATGTCATCATTGTTCCGACAAGAACAATTCCGCAGGGTATGACGGCAATGCTCAACTTTGATCCCGAGATTTCTGCCGAAAGCAACGCACAGCTTATGACGGACGCACTTGCGTCTGTGGGCACAGGTCTTGTAACCTTTGCCGCAAGAAGCAGTGAATTCGGCGGTAAGAAAATCAAAGAGGGCGACATTATCGCTCTTGAAAACGGCAGGCTTACAATCACAGAAAAGAGCACAGTTAAGGCTCTTGTCAAGCTTGCAAAGGATATGGTCAGCCGTGACACTTCATTCATTACTCTTATCTATGGTGAGGATGTAAGTGAGGAAGAGGCAGAAAAGGCATACGGAGAGCTTCGTGAAAAGTTCGGTTCAAAAACCGATATTACTCTTGTAAAGGGCGACCAGCCTGTTTACTACTTTATTCTCAGCGTAGAATAAGCATTTAAATCGGATTTTTTCAGGGAGCATAATTTTTACGGTTATGCTCCCGTTTTGTATAACGGAGGTGCGGTATGACATCACTTTATAAAACTCCCGTTACAAATTTGAACGGAATAGGTGAAAAGCGTGCCGCACTTTTTGCAAGACTCGGGATTAAAAGCGTTGGAGATTTGATTAATTTCTATCCACGCACATACGAGGATTGGAGCAACATCAAGCATATTGACGAGCTTGAATACGGTGAAACCGTCTGCATAAAGGCTGTTGTCGCAACATCTGTAAATGATACCCGCATAAGCGGCGGAAGAATTATTTCCAAAACCGCAGTCTATGATGAAACGGGTTCAATTCAGCTTGTGTTTTTTAACAATAAATACATCAGCTCAATGCTCAGACAGGGCGGAGAATATTTCTTTTACGGAAAAGTCTCATCCGACAGCTACGGAATGCAGATTGTATCTCCGACTTTTGCTCCTGCTGTCAAGGGAACACAAATCCGTCCGATTTACAGACAAACGGCAGGACTTCCGAGTAAATCGGTTGAATCAGCCGTACGACAGGCACTTTCAATGCTGCCGTCAAAAATTAAGGATCCTTTGCCCGATGACATAAGAGAAAGATTTGACCTTTGCTCCCTCAGACAGGCGTTGTTTGACATTCACTTTCCGAAGAACCGCCAACAGCTTGAAGCAGCCCGAAAAAGGCTTGTTACCGAAGAGCTTGTTGTGCTGAACCTCGGAATGAGAAATCTGCGTGACCACAGCAGGGGAGTAACCTCTCTTGAAATCACAAAGGATTATTCAAAAGAATTTGAATCGCTTTTGCCGTTCACAATGACAAATGCCCAAAAACGGGCGGTGTCGGACTGCATAAACGATATAATCAACAAATCATCTCCGCTGAACCGACTTGTTCAGGGCGATGTAGGTTCGGGCAAAACGGCTGTGGCAGCCTCGGTCTGCTACACGGTTGCCAAAAACGGATTTCAGACCGCATTCATGGTGCCGACTGAAATCCTTGCCCGACAACATTACAAAACATTTCAAAAGCTTTTTGAAAATACGGATATCAAGGTTGGTCTGCTGACAGGCACACTCAGGGAATCCGAAAAAAAACAAATCAGAAAATCACTTGCAGACGGTTCGATTGATATGGTAATCGGAACACACGCTCTCATTACCGATAAAACCGAGTTTAAAAATCTTGCGCTTGCTGTAACCGACGAACAGCACAGATTCGGAGTTGCACAAAGAGCAAAGCTTCTCGGTAAGGGCAACAATCCGCATCTGCTTGTTATGAGTGCCACTCCGATTCCGAGAACCCTCGGACTTATCATTTTCGGCGACCTCGACATTTCAATAATTGACGAACTTCCGCCGTCAAGAAAACCCGTGAAAACCGTGTTGCGAACTTCTGCAATGCGTGGCGGAGTGTATGACTTTATCCGCAGTGAAGTAAAACACGGCAGACAGGCGTATATAGTTTGTCCCCTTGTTGAAGAAGGCGAGCTTGACGATGTTGCGTCAGCCGAAGAATATGCAGCAGATTTGATGTTGCGGGAATTTCCTGACATAGCAGTAGGCATTGTTCACGGACAGATGAAGTCTGATGAAAAAGACGAGGTTATGCGTAAGTTTGTCGAGAATGAGTATTCCGTTCTTGTTGCCACAACGGTAATAGAAGTCGGCGTTGATGTTCCGAATGCTACGGTTATTGTGATTGAAAATGCCGAAAGATTCGGACTTTCACAGCTCCATCAGCTGAGGGGAAGGGTTGGCAGAGGCAGTTCGCAGTCCTATTGTATTCTCATCAGCGACAAGGGCAGTAAGACAACAAGAGAACGGCTTGAGGTCATGTGTTCAACGAACAACGGTTTTGTCATTGCCGATGAAGATTTGAAAATGAGAGGCCCCGGCGACTTTTTCGGTCACAGACAGCATGGACTTCCGCAGATGTCAATTGCCGATTTTGCCGACACAAAAAGCCTTGAACTTTCTCAAAAAATTGCAGACTGCATAATGGACCGTTACGGTGATATCCGAAACGATGAAATACGATTGTTAAAAGCAGAGGTAGACCGCCTGTTTGAGCGTGGCGGACAAAATGCTTTAAACTGAAAAACTATAAATGGGAGAATTAAGTAAATGAGAAAAACCATAACCAAAACACTTTCGCTTCTCTGTATGCTTTGCATCATTATCTGTTCCGCTTTCACAACGGCAGGTGCTGCGTCCTATCCTAATGATGTAAAAACCGAGTCGGACTCAATCCTTCTTGTAAATATGGATTCAGGTCAGACCGTGTATGAAAAAGACGCCGACTCAAAGCGTTACCCTGCGTCAACAACAAAGATTATGACCTACATAATTGCGGTTGAAAACATTGCCGATCTTGATAATACAAAAATTCCGATTAAGCAGTCGGTTCTTGATGTTCTCAAAAACACAGGCAGTTCCCTTGCGAATGTTGAAAATCATGTCGGCAAGAGTATGACTGCAATCGATCTGCTTTACAGCATGATGGTTCCCTCGGGTAACGATGCCGCAATGGTTCTTGCCGATTATATCGGTGAAGGCAATGTTGATAACTTTGTCAAGCTGATGAATGAAAAAGCAAAGGAGCTCGGTTGCGAAAACACTCATTTTGCAAATCCTGACGGACTTCACGATCCCGACCACTATACAACCGCCCGTGATATGTACAAAATCACAACCTATGCGCTCACTCTTCCTCGCTTTGAAGAAATCACAAATACCTGTACATACACTTGTGACGGTGACGATACAGCCCTTGTAACAACCAACTACCTCATTGACGCCAACCGTGGCGGTGAGTATTACTATATGTACGCAAAGGGCATCAAAACGGGTACAACTAACGAGGCAGGCAGATGTCTTGTAACGACAGCGTCGGCAGACGGCTATTCATATATGGCAATTCTCCTTCACGCACCGTATGAGGAAGGTGTGACCGAGGACTACGCAACAATGACCGATGCGGCAGACCTTTTCCGCTGGGCATTGACAAGTCTTGAAATGAACACTGTTGCCACCTCGTCAAAGCCGCTTTGCGAAGTAAAGGTTAACCTTGCATGGGGCAAAAACAGTACACTGCTTTATCCCGAAACCGACCTCAGTGCAATTGTTCCGAAAGACTGCACTGATGAGAATATAATTATTGAACAGGATGTTCCCGAAAGCGTTGACGCACCGCTTGACAAAGGCTCGGTAGTCGGCAAGGCAACAATCTATTACAAAGCAGATGCAAACAGCGAAAAGCAGAAGCTTGCCGAGGTTAATGTTGTTGCAGGCGAAAAGATTGAACGCAGCGGAATTCTCTATGTGTTCAACATCATTGGCACAGTATTTCAGTCCTATTGGTTTATCGTGATTATCGCTCTTATCATTCTCGTTCTCATCATTTACCTTATTATTTCAAAAATTCACGGTAAGCGTAAAAGAAAGAAGAGAAATGTTAAGCATTACCGCAATCTCTGATGCAATAAAAGTGTAATTAAATTGTAAATTTTCTATACTTGAAATTTGAAAACGGTATGTTATAATTGTTTTAGGGAATAATTATTCGGAGGTTTTCATATGAAGTGTCCATATTGCAGTTATGAAGAAAGCAAGGTTATCGACTCTCGTTCTGCCGATGACGGCGAAAGAATCCGCAGAAGAAGAGAGTGCCTGAGATGCGGCAAACGCTTTACCACACATGAGGTGATTGAAACTGTTCCGATAATTGTTGTTAAGCGTGATAAATCCCGTGAGGTTTTTGACCGCAACAAGCTTACAGGCGGAATTCTCCGTGCCTGTGAGAAGCGTCCCGTTTCAATTGAACAGATTGAAAATATTGTCAATGATATTGAGGCTCAGCTTCAGTCAAGCCTTGACCGTGAAATCACTTCAAAGCAAATCGGTGAGCTTGCAATGGATCAGCTCAAGAATATTGACGAGGTTTCATATGTCCGTTTTGCGTCTGTTTATCGCCAGTTCAAGGATATTAACACCTTTATGGACGAACTCAATAAGCTTCTTACTGAAAAGAAATAGTTTCTTATAAAGAATAATTCCGATACTGTACAGCCTTTCTCGGTTGTACAGTATTTTTTTGCGATGTACCGCAACTTTCCGTTCGTGCAGATAGTTTGCAATATCAAAAACATACTATGCCCGAGCGTAAGTATAGCGATTGCTTTTGCAATTTTAAATAGAGGAGTTCATCGGATGCCCACAAGTAACAGCAGAATATTTAAGCTAAGAGTGTTGTACGGAAAGCAACCTATGCAGTTAATTAAAAATTATACGAAAAAATCAAAAATGCCTCTTGACTTAAAGTCAACTTCAGGGTGTAATATATTCCTGTAAAGTAAAAAACAAACTGAAAAATAGTAAAAATTCTGAAACAAAGGAGATTTACAATGGCAAAGTTAATTGCATTTTATTCACGAGCAGATGAAAATTATTTCGGCGGTCAGTACCGCTATGTAAAAGTCGGCAACACCGAAAAGGTTGCAAAAATGATTTCAGACCTCACAGGAGCCGATATGTTTAAAATTGAGCAGAAAGTTCCGTATTCCGCAAACTACAAGGAATGTGTTGCTCAGTCGGTTAAAGACCTTAAATCAAAGGCAAGACCCGAACTTGTTTCATTGCCGAATCTTGACGATTACGATGAAATTTATCTCGGCTATCCAAACTACTGCGGAACAATGCCTATGGCGGTTTATACTTTCCTTGAAGCATTTGATTTTACGGGCAAAACAATTCATCCGTTCTGCACTCACGAGGGAAGTGGACTTTCAAACACAGTCAATGATATTAAAAATACTGCCAAAGGTGCAACCGTAACAAACGGACTTCCCCTGTTCGGAAGTGATGCCGATAAGGCAGAAGGCATTGTTAATGATTGGATTAAAAAAATTTAATTACACAAGGAGATAATATTATGAAAATTGCAGACAAGGATAATTTGAAAAGCAGAATGTATTCGGCACAGGCACTCCCAACACAGCTTATGCAAAATATTTTATCGGAGAGTCATACCTGAATCCACTCACAAAGCCCGAGGACGGACTTCACCTTTTAAATGTAACATTTGAACCTGGTTGCCGTAACAACTGGCACATTCACCACGCAAAGAGCGGCGGCGGTCAGCTCCTCATCTGCACGGCAGGTGAGGGTTGGTATCAGGAAGAAGGCAAAGAGCCTGTAAGCCTTACACCGGGTAAGGTAATCGTAATTCCAGCCGAGGTTAAGCATTGGCACGGTGCTAAAAAGGACAGCTGGTTCTCACACATCGCAACCGAAATGCCGGGTGAAGAATGTTCAAACGAGTGGTGCGAACCCGTAACCGATGAAGAATATAATAAACTCGGTTAATCGAAAGGCGGCTTCTGAATATGAAAAAAGTTATCATTTATTATTCCTATCGTGGCAACACAAAAAGCATTGCCGAGATGATTCAGAAAAGCACTGGTGCTGACATTGCAAGAATCGAAACTGTTGTTCCGTATGACGGAGACTACAACTCGGTTGTAAATCAAGGACAGGATGAAGTGAACAGCGGCTATTGTCCCAAAATAAAACCGCTTAATATTGACCTCAGCAAGTATGACGAGGTAATTCTCGGAACACCTGTTTGGTGGTACACTTTTGCCCCCGCAATGCACACATTTCTCAAGGAAAATGACCTTTCGGGCAAGACGGTTTATCCGTTTGCAACTAACGGCGGTTGGATTGGTCACACATTCAAAGATTTTGCAAATGCCTGCGGTACAGCCGATGTAAAGCAGGGAATGAATATCCGTTTTGACGAATCGGTTCTGCGTACACCAAAGTCTGAAATTCAAAAATGGATTGATTCAATTAAATAAGCCTTTCTGTAATGCGGTTCTACCGCAAAAACAAAAAACTGTACAGCCTTTTTCGGTTGTACAGTTTTTGTTTTATATGTTATTTTGTCGGAATGTAACATTGTGTGAATTTGCACAATTTGAGCCGTAGGGGATTGTTAATCCTACCCGATAAAGCCTTGAACGAACACAATAACAATCAGCACTGGAAGTGCGTATTTAAGGTACGGCTTCAGCACTCTTGAAAGTTTAAGACCTTTACCCGTGTTACATTCTTCAAAGTAATTGTCAAAGCCCCAGCCGAATTTTGTTGTGCAGAACAGGAGGTAAACCATTGCGCCGATCGGAAGAAGAAGGTTGCTGACAACGAAGTCCTCAAGGTCAAGCACACCCTTGCCGAGAATGTTGAAGTCGCTCCAAATGTTGAATCCGAAAATACACGGCAGACACGCAAAGAACATAATAATTCCGTTGATTATTGACGCCTTTGTTCTGCTCATGCCGAATGTGTCGGTAAGAAAAGCAACAAGGTTTTCAAACACGGCAATAACCGTTGAAAAGCTTGCGAATGTCATAAACAGAAAGAAAAGCGTACCCCAAATCCGACCGCCCGTCATATTTACGAAAACATTCGGAAGCGTCACAAAAATAAGGGCAGGTCCTTGGTCGGGCTGAACGCCAAATGAAAAGCAAGCAGGGAAGATGATAAGTCCGGCAACAATTGCAACAAAAGTGTCCAATGCACAAATCTGAACAGCCTCACCGTAAAGCGTGCGGTCTTTGTTCATATAACTGCCGAAAATTTCCATTGATGCGATTCCGAGTCCGAGTGTGAAGAATGCCTGACTCATTGCAGATGTGATTACCTTGCCGAGTCCTACATCTTTAACCTTTCCAAAATCGGGAACAAGGTAAAAACTCAGGCCTTCTCCCGCATTTGAAAGCATCATACTGTTGATTGCAAGAATGATAATCAGCGCAAGCAACGCAAGCATCATAACCTTGCTGACCTTTTCAATGCCCTTTTGAAGTCCTCGACTGCATACAAAAAATCCGAATACAACGATTATCGCAAGCCATATGATCATCTCAACAGGCGATGTCATAAGGTCGTTAAACACTCCCGAAACCTGTTCTGAGTTCATTCCGCTTTTAAATGTTCCCGTTGCAAATTTATAGAAGTAATCTAACATCCAACCCGAAACAGGTGAGTAGTTCACTAAAAGTGTACCATCGTATGAGTCAAAACAAATTATACATAAAGAAGTATGTCGAATTATAAATAGTTATGTTACGAGCCAGTAGGCTCTTTTTTTATACCCAAATTTAGGTCGTAAAAGGCTATTAACAGGTAATTTGACATTTGTAACTTCTGATGCATCAACAGCAAGCGGATATGCTCCTGCGTCGGTACAGCAGGTGTGTCGATTATCATGACAGAAGAATGGGAAACTCGTGCATATCTCGCAAAACTCTATAATTGTTGTGGTCAAGCTTTTTTGTAACACTCTGACCTAATTTTTTTGCTACAGGGTTTATACTCCGTAGCGTGCCTCAAAAGGCGTTTTATAGTTGTTATAAGAATGCGGGCGTTCGTGATTGTAATGAACATACGCAAATTCTTCAATGGATGCATATAATTCTTTTTCAGAATGATAGTAATGATGATTAATCAGTTCATTCTTGAGAGTATTGTAATAACGTTCCATAGGAGCATTATCATACGGATATCCAGCCATACTCATGCTTTGCGTTTCCTTGTAATTGAAAATAATTGAAGCTCTGTATTCATGTACTTATGGACAGTTACACAACTGATGCTGTATCCCTTGCGAAGAAGATAAGCGTGCACGGTTCTGTACCCATCTACTCCACCATGAGAGTGATAGATTTCTCGAATAGAGCTTTTGGTCTCGTCTTTTCGGCTATGATAATCAGCCTTTCGATTTTTAAGATAATTATAATAAGCATTTGGTAGGATGTTCAGTCTTTTCAATAACCAACGGACACCGTATTTGTGCCCATACTGCTGAATAAATCGATAAGCCACTAATCGATTTCCTTCGCAAAGAATGCCGCCGCTTTTTTTAGGAAGTCATTTTCCTTTTGGAGTTCTGCAAGCTGTCTTTTCAGTTTAAGATTCTCCTTCATGAAATCATAATCTGCTTTGGCTTCTTCATTTGTTTGGCATTCTTCACGGAACTGTTTTACCCAAATAGATATACTTGCCTTGGATACGCCATATTCGGCAGCAAGGCCTCTGAGGGTTCGTCCCTCTTCAAGATTAAGACGTACAATCTTCTTTTTGAATTCTGGTTCATATTGTTTACTCATTTGTAACATACCTCGTTTCCTCCTAAGATTATATCTTATTAGGTCGAGGTGTTACAACTATAGTTTAGCACAACAGCTTTTCCAAATGAAAACGCACTACTCAAATTGCTCTATTTACGCATAACCGAGCTTTACAAAAAGTGGAATGGCAGTAAGGTTCAAAATTGGGCAATGGTCAGAAATCAACTGTCTACAAATGAAAAAATCAGTGCCCGTATCGAAAAATACGAGCACTTGATTTGAAGCATTAATATAATTTTTTGTGATTTTTAAAAAACTTACACACTTTTCTTGACAAAGCCTATTCATATATTGAAATCTTTACATATTTTTGATGATTTTCCTTGACCTTGTAATGAATTGCATCCATAAACACAAACGGATATACTGATTCAAGAGGTCGGTTTTGCTAAGCAGTCACATCGGGCATAATCTTCTCGCTGATTTCGCTGACAAGCTCGGGAGAAATTTCTACATCATACAGATTTTTGATTCGTTCGGAAATATCACGCTGGCTCATTCCGCAGGCATAGAGCGAGAGAATTTTCTCCTCCATACCGTCTGCATTGCGGTTGTATTTGCTGATTATTTTGGGTTCGTATTCGCCGTTTCTGTCCCTCGGAACTTTGATTTCAAGCTCGCCCATCTGCGTTTTCTTTAAATGCATAGCTTGTGTACTGACAGCCTCTGTCGCTGTAGAATATTGCTCCGCTTATATCTCCGTATTTAGACTTTAATTGCTTCAAGGTATCTATACAAAGCTCTTTTTTCATATTATCTCTCATTTCAAGTGCAAGAATTTCTCCGTTAAAGCAGTCGAGGATTGCTGAAACATACAGCTTTCCGTCTGAACACGTTACTTCCGTTATGTCTGTCAGCAACTTTGAGAGCGGCTTATCGGCAGAAAAATCACGTTTTATCAGATTTTCTCTGTCTTGCGTTTCTGTGTCTGCCTTTGTTATTCCGTGAGATTTTCTGCACCTGTGAATAAGTCCGCCGGCTTTCATTGCACGATAAATTTTGCTTTTGCTTGCTTTTATTCCCTTGAGTCCAAGTGCGGTCTTTACACGCTCTACGCCGTAATTATCGTTATCGGGATGTTCTGCGAATATCTTATTTATTTCGACCAGAAGCAGTTGCCACGATCTTGGCTTACTGCCATTTTTCAACCATCTGTAATAGCCTGATTCACTGACCTTTAGCACCTTACACATCGCATTTACAGGATATTTTTTCTTGTTATTCCGAATAAATGGATATAGCTGATTGGCTTTTACTTCTTCCGGTCTTTTGCGAAAAAACCAAGTGCGTCCTTTAATATGTCATTTGCTCTTTTCAGTTCTGCATTTTCTTTTTCCAGTTCAAGATTTCTTCTGCGTACTTCTTCGTCACTCATTTCTGATTTTACTTTGTTAGCCTTTGCTTTGCGATTCTTTCTCCAATCGGCTAGTGTGTAATACTGTATTCCAAGCTGTTGTGCAGCCTTTTTCACACCTATTTCATCTGATAGCTTCAGCGCTTCTATTTTAAATTCTTTACTGTAATTCATTTCTTTTTTTCCTTTCATTTTTTATTCTATTCTATCAGATTTTTGGGCTTTTTCCACTGCACTTTTATTATATCAGTCCAGGTATGAATAAGTGCCATATATAGACCCTAAAGTAGTGCTTGAAGCAAAGAAAATGGACTTGCTAACCTATCTTAAAAACTTTGAGCCACACGAACACACGATAGCTTGAAAATTTCAAACGGAAAATGGATGTGGTTTTCTCGTGGGATTGGAGGTACAACAGCTCTCAATTATCTAATTGAGGTTAAAGGTTATAGCTTTATTGAAGTGGTGGAAACAATCACAGGTAAACAGGTTGTAGTTGCTCCAAAACCTATCAAACAGGATAATAAATATTATGATAGACTACTTCTACTATAGTGGTTCAGTTCACTATAAAATGATTAGATTTTTTGTCTTGACAACTGAACCACTATATTCTATAATGGAGATGAAGTGAGTCCGGTGTTTTAATATTTCAAATCTTGAAAACTTTTAATTTTTTATTAACAGGAGATAAAAGATGAAGAAACTAAAAAAGATGATTGTGTTGGGTATGGTCGTTCTTTCTTTGATGTCTGCTCTTACTTTTTCAGTATTCTCTGCCGGTAATGTTTCAGATACAATTATCAACATTAGTGCGAGAAGTAACAACGGAGGTACTCCGTGCAGATCTATTTGGCGTGAGAAGAAAGATTATACATCTGTTTGGTGCGAAAACAAGAGCACATCAGGAGGTTCTCTGAGTGCTTGGGTTCAGCGTACAAATAATAAGAATACTTCCTCCGTAAAAACTGTAGACAGATATTACGGTTCATGGAGCTATAATGGGGCAACTAAGAATATGAAAAATTTACCAAAGGGTACATATTATTATTTGCCTAACTATGTTAAAGAAGACGGCTATAAATATGCTACTTTGGGCTACATTATGAATAAGGAAGCTGTGAGTTACCACATAGCATGGAGTCCTGACAGCATATAAAATATTTGTGGCTTTGTAAGTTATGCTCTGTGCCTTTTAATGAAGTTTTGACTTTATATATGCGCGCAAAGCATGACTTTTAGACTGCGGTAGGGAGTTGCTTATAGAGGTGTTTATATATTGAATAAAAAAATAACAACCGTAATTATTTTGATTATCATCTGTGCTTCATCTATAATAGTTTCCATCTTATACTTGATAAAAAATGATATTATTGACATCAACGATATATACACTAATGCTGATGCAAAAAACACACAGGTTGCAAATGGAAGTAATATCTCTTCCACAGAAAATTCAGCGTTGGGCTCAAAAAGTTGTGTTCTGCTTGAGGAAGGTGCTGAATACGATACTATGTACGACGATAGAACAAGCATTTATGTTAAATTAAATGATATAAGCATTTCAAAAAACAAAGCAGAACTTCCCGAATTTGACACATTTGAGGACTGGGATGAAATTAAAGATAGCCAAGGAAATATTACAAATGAATATTCATATGTAGTGCTTAACATTACAATGATGAATAAAGGAAATGAAAATGTGGAGGTATCATTGAACAGCTTACTTTTGCATTTTGGTACAGACGGTGGATATAACGAAGCACGAAGTTTTAATTCAAGTGAGAAAAAGACTTCAAAAAATTATTTTGTAGAAAAACTTGAACCCGGTAAAAAATTGAATGTTAATGTAGCATATGTTGCTGAGGACAAACAACTTAATGAGTACAAAGACCAACTTTATTTGATGACAGTGCTCTCAGGCAATCCTTTAGGAGAAGGAACTATGCAAGTCATCAAATCCGAAAAATAATAAATGGAGAATGATAAAATGCAAAGAATGATTAAATTCGAACTGAAAAGAAGTTTTAAAAACAGGCTGTTTTTAATTTCTTTGCTAATTTCATTAGCATTGGTAACATGGTATTCGATTGAAAGAATACCATACTGTGTGCAGTTGAATTCTGAATTTTTAAATGATGAAAATTTAATGGGATTTTTTGAAATTTCATATACAAACTGGATTGGCAGTCATAATATCTATCTTCAGCAAAACATTTTTTATATGGCTATTCCAATTCTCGCCACTTTGCCATTTGGAAGTTCCTTTTATGATGATATAAACAGAGGATATGCAAGAAATGTGTGCGTTCGTGCCAAGAAAAAATATTATCTCATAGCAAAATACATAGCGGTTTTCGTAAGTGGTGGTTGCGTGGTTGCTATTCCAATGGTTTTTAGTTTTCTCATTTCTTCAATGTTTTTACCAACAATGCTTCCTGAAGCATCTTATACATTTACTAACATATATCCTGCTTATAAATGGGCTGATTTGTTTTATGTGCAACCGTTATTATATACATCGATATATATTTTTATCACATTTTTGTTTTCGGGAGTAACAGCAAGTTTGTCATTGTTTATTACATTCTTTTTAAACAGAAAATTTGTGACTTTTGTTTTTCCTTTTTTCATTTACATTTTTTCATCATTTTGTCTTGAAATGTTGGGATTTGATGCCTACAGTATCAGAAATCTTGTCACGACTACAAGTGAAAGTGGGACTACCTTTTCTGTAACAATTTTATTTTTGATTTTCTTTTGCCTTTCATTTTTTCCGTATTATTTTATTGGAGCGAAAAAAGATGTTTTTTAAAGCGTGTAGAAAAACTTTTGTTGCAATGACATATTTTAAATATTTGGTTGTTTTCTGTTTACTCTGCAGTTTTGTATTGTTTTACTTTTTTGCTTTTTTAAAAAAAAATATGATGGATATAACAGACAACATATGTATGGCAGATTTTGTGGAAGCCGCCGGGGGTCACACGACAACTATCTTTTTTGTACCAACTGCCGCATTACTTTCAACGATATTTTCCGAAAAAAACAGTAACTTTACAAATGCCTATATTCGCTTTAGATTTAGAAATACATTGGTTGTCAGAAATAGTTTGAAAGTTCTTGCTTTTTCTGTGGCTTTTTGCATTTTATTCCTCGTCGCAGTTCTTGGTATGTCGAGATTTTTTTCACGAACAGTAATTAATTGGAATTCATATGAAAGCTATTATTATCTGTGTGAAGGATGCATAAGCAATGTAGGCTTTGCAAAAGTAGTGATGAAAACTTTTGTATGTCTTTTAATTCCTACAATATTTTTTTCTGAATTAATATGTGCTTTTGGCTGTATAATAAACAAAGTATTTCCGTTCTTAGTGACGGTCACAACATGTATTGCAGTTTCATTTGATGGTGATTGGAATATTGACTTTTGGCTCTTGATTTTTGGGACAATTATAGTATTCGTACTAAATTTATTGTTCATGAAAAGAAAGGATTTTTTAAATTGAAAGTTCGTCTTTTTTTTCGTTTGCTTTCGCATGATATAACAGAGGGAATCATACATAATCGTAAATTTTTTATTTTTGCTGCGTTGCTGTTCATATTTATTGATTTCGTGTATTGGCATAATATTAGCTTATATTTTAGTGATTATAATTCGGTTGTAGACTGCGGTGTTCTGGATTTTTTTATGAATGTTTTTGCCGGATGTGACCCTTTTGATCCGGAGGCAAATAAGGGTGTAGATATTCCCATAACGTGGTTTTCTTTTAATGTACTTCCTTATTTGTTTGTGGGATTATACATTACAAACGATTTGCAGACAAGTGCCGATACCTTTATTTTGCGGGTAAAATCCCGATATTTATGGTGGTTGAGTAAAATAGTTTGGTGTGTTGTTTCTTCAACTTTGTACTATTTACTGTTTTTTGTAATTTCGACAGCTTTTACATTGTTTTCCGGTAATTTTTCATTAACTCAAAACAGTTTAATAACTGAAGAATTTTTGGAGCTAAGCACTTATGGAAAAAGTATGACAGAAATTTTCATTTCCTCAGTACTGTTACCTTGGATGATTACAACTTGTCACATGACATTTGATGCAATTATCAGTATTACATTTGGACCTGTTGTCGCGTTTTTGATGATAGTCTGCCTTATGACCACATCTGTGTTTTATTGCAGCGAATTTTTGCCGTTTAACTTTTCAATGTTGATAAGAACTGATTTTTGCGCCATAAATAATATATCAATATATACAGAACTGGAGGTTGCCTTTTTAATAATCGTTATATGTTTATTTTTAGGCTTGCCAATTATCAAAAGAAAAAACATTATTTAAAGTAGGAGAGATTTATGAATATAGAAATTTGTAATTATACAAAAAAGTTATCAAAAAATCTTGTACTGGAAAATATAAATTTATCACTTTCCGGAGGAAAAATTTACGGTTTTGTAGGTAAGAACGGTTCGGGGAAAACTATGCTTATGCGTGCAATTTGCGGACTGATTTTACCTACCAGTGGTTTTGTAAAAATAAATAACAAAATCATAGGAAAAGACATATCGTTTCCTGATAGTGTTGGGGCTTTAATTGAAAATCCGGGGTTCATTTCTGAGTACTCCGGTTTTCAAAATTTGAAGATTCTCGCTCAAATACAAAAGAAAATAGACGATAAAAAAATAGTGGATACTATGAGAATGGTAGGGCTTGACCCAAACGAAAAGAAGAGTTTCCGAAAATATTCACTTGGTATGAAACAAAAACTTGGAATAGCAGCAGCGATGATGGAAGACCCTCAAATACTTGTTTTAGATGAACCTTTTAATGCGTTGGATGAAGTTTCATGTGAAAATGTCAAAAAAATGATTTTGTCCGCAAAAGTTCCCGATAGAGTTGTGTTGCTGTCATGTCATGACAAAAATCAGATTAACGCTCTTTGCGACGAAACTATAGAATTAGCGCAGGGTAAAATCATCAGGAGAGATAGTCTTTATGAGAAAGAAAAATAATTTAAAAGTTATTGTAACGCTCCTTATTGTAACAGTATTATGTATATGTGGTGTCATTAGGTTTTTTAGTATCAATTCAAAATATCCGCAAAACGAAAAAGTTGTATATAAAATGGGCGATTCATTTGTTTGTCAAAATGCAAAATTCACTATAACAGATACATACATGCTTAAGCGTATGGACATTATGAATGATGATGATTTATCAGAATATTTGGAAGAAAATTCTGACTATTTGAAAAGTGAAGATTTGAATCTTGGCTTAATAAAAATTATAATTTCCAATACAACAGATGATGAAATAACTGTTGATTTAACAGCTTTTCATATTGAATCAGGTGCTTTTTCATTACAATTTTATTACCCGCTCGTTATGTATTACAATGATTGTGGAATGTATATTAAACTTTCAAAAGGTGAACAAAAAACGTTTATTGCACCCGTTCCTATCTCTTCTGAACAATTTCTCAATTATGATTCCACCGATATTAGAAACAGAACGTATTATTTGGTATCATCTTTATATCCTCAAAAAATAATGTCAGAAGTCAAATTTAATTAAATTCAAGATATTTAAATTGGTCAAATAAATAACAATGTTGGTTTAGCATAATTAGTGCTGAATTACTTGGACATTGAAAAGTTGCCTCGTTGTATAATCATGACGAAAATCTGATTAACGCAAAACTGCAATACAGCAAGGTGTCGTAATCCGTTTCTTGTTCAAGCTTGAAAAAATATTTAAATTTCCTTTTAACGGTAAACTATTGTTTTTTCTCTTGTGTTCGTGCCGCATTGTATTTCTCGTCTGAGTTTGGTTGCAACGGCGGCGGGCATATTCACGGGCAGCTTGCACATTGATTTCATCATTCAGTTTGCCGTCAATCTCACTGTGCGGCGATATTAAAAACGGAAGTGGATTTCTTTTCATTTTGAAGTCCCTTCCGTTCATTTTTCTTTTCGTTTATCTGCTTTACGGCGGCTTTATACCGCGCCAAAGTTTCCTTTACAGACTTTGAATAATCCGTTATGCTCCACTTGCCGGTTTGAGTGTGTTGAATATGATAGTTGATGATTATCAGCCTTTCACGCAGGGTTGGTGGTGATCTGTTGACTGAGCCTGCACAATCTTAGCAAAGCATTGCTGTGCTTGGATTCAAATACCTTGTCACAGCCCTTGTAGCTAAGTGAAAACGGCTCGCCAACCTTGTGTTTTCTCGCCTTTATCAACTGATAGCATTCCCTGCTTTTTAGACGGGCTGTTTCAGCTGCTTCTGCCGCTTAATTTCTTCCTCGCTCAGCTGAGGTTGAGGAATTTCAAACTTGCCGATGAAATTGAGATAGATTTCAACCTCCTGCATACGTTCTCCGTCAATATAATACGGAGCGTGAACTAAAATTTTGTCGATAAACTCATTTATCATCGGCGTAGTAAGCTCGGAAAAATCGGTGGTTATACATCTTTGCACCGCAATCGGCACAATAAACAAGACCCGTCAGCGGATTCGCCACTCCGGTGGTGTCAACACGTCTCGGCGTTTTTGTCAGTTTCTGAGCAAGCTCCCAAGTTTCTCGGTCAATGATTGCTTCGTGCGTGTCATTGAATATCAGCCAGTTCTCCTGCGGATTTTTCACTGAGCTTTTGTCCTTATATGATTCCTTGTGCGTACGGAAATTTACGGTGTCTCCGCAGTATTCCTGTTTTGCAAGAATACTGCGGACAACATATCCGCTCCAACTGAACGGGTGGGTAAACTCCTTTTTGTTTTTCCTTATTCCAATTCCTTTTTTGTAAAGTAAACAGCCGGGGTTTCAACCTTGTCATCAAACAGCGTGCGGGCTATGTCATAAGGTCCGCAGCCTTCTATTGTGAAATGGAAAATTCTGCGGACGACTGTAGCCGCTTCCTCATCAATCAGCCAATGATTTTTGTTGTTCGGGTCTTTCTTGTAACCGTAAATAGCCGAGTTGGTTGTCGGCTTTCCCGATTCGTGCAGATAGTTTGCAATATCAAAAGCATACTATGCCCGAGCGTAAGTGTAGCAACTGGTTTGACGGTTATGTTACAAAAACAAATCCACGTCTAAAAGGTAACACAAGATAACAAAAAACTGTACAGCCGAATATGGTTGTACAGTTTTTAGTTTTATATGTTATTTTATAGGAATGTAACATTGTACAAATTTGCACAATTTGAGCCGTAGGGGATTGCTAATCCTACCCGATAAAGCCTTGAACGAACACAATAACAATCAGCACGGGGAGTGCGTATTTAAGGTACGGCTTCAGCACTCTTGAAAGTTTAAGACCTTTACCCGTGTTACATTCTTCAAAGTAATTGTCAAAGCCCCAGCCGAATTTTGTTGTGCAGAACAGGAGGTAAACCATTGCGCCGATCGGAAGAAGAAGGTTGCTGACAACGAAGTCCTCAAGGTCAAGCACACCCTTGCCGAGAATGTTGAAGTCGCTCCAAATGTTGAATCCGAAAATACACGGCAGACACGCAAAGAACATAATAATTCCGTTGATTATTGACGCCTTTGTTCTGCTCATGCCGAATGTGTCGGTAAGAAAAGCAACAAGGTTTTCAAACACGGCAATAACCGTTGAAAAGCTTGCGAATGTCATAAACAGAAAGAAAAGCGTACCCCAAATCCGACCGCCCGTCATATTTACGAAAACATTCGGAAGCGTCACAAAAATAAGGGCAGGTCCTTGGTCGGGCTGAACGCCAAATGAAAAGCAAGCAGGGAAGATGATAAGTCCGGCAACAATTGCAACAAAAGTGTCCAATGCACAAATCTGAACAGCCTCACCGTAAAGCGTGCGGTCTTTGTTCATATAACTGCCGAAAATTTCCATTGATGCGATTCCGAGTCCGAGTGTGAAGAATGCCTGACTCATTGCAGATGTGATTACCTTGCCGAGTCCTACATCTTTAACCTTTCCAAAATCGGGAACAAGGTAAAAACTCAGGCCTTCTCCCGCATTTGAAAGCATCATACTGTTGATTGCAAGAATGATAATCAGCGCAAGCAACGCAAGCATCATAACCTTGCTGACCTTTTCAATGCCCTTTTGAAGTCCTCGACTGCATACAAAAAATCCGAATACAACGATTATCGCAAGCCATATGATCATCTCAACAGGCGATGTCATAAGGTCGTTAAACACTCCCGAAACCTGTTCTGAGTTCATTCCGCTTTTAAATGTTCCCGTTGCAAATTTATAGAAGTAATCTAACATCCAAGCCGAAACAGGCGTGTAAAACATCATCAAAAGGTAACAGCCTATCATGCACAGCCAACCGTGAATGTGCCATTTGCTCTTTGGCTTTTCAAGTGTTTTATAGCTTAATACGGCACTTTTTCTGCTTGCTCTGCCGACTGCAAGTTCCATTGTAAGAACGGGAATTCCCATAAGCACAAGAAATGCAAGATAAAAAAGCACGAACAATCCGCCGCCGTTTTCTCCCGTAACATACGGAAAGCGCCAGACATTGCCTATGCCAATCGCACAGCCTGCACTTACAAGGAGAAAACCTGTCCTTGACTTGAAATTTTCTCTTTGCATAAATATTCTCCTTAAAAATACTGTCACTTTAATTATACAAACTTTTTACCGATATTTCAAGTAATTAACTTTTTATTTATGCAATTTGACAGGAATTAAAAAGCTTTGTATACTTTTATTACAGAAACATTTAAGCCTTGTTTAAGGTTCTAAATATATAATAGAATAAGAAAACTTTCGGGAGGTAACCAAATGCGACTTTTACTTGCAGCGGACGAAAAAGAGCTTTCAAAGGCTCTCACGGCAATTCGTTAGAAATAACAGTTGTATTTTAATATATACTTTAAAATCTAATATAAAATGGAATACAAGTAATGTAAAAATGTAAGTGTTCCATTTTTGTTTTTTAATATAAAAACTTAATTTAATTACAAATAAATTCCTTTTACTCCCAAAAATCGACATTTTATTCCAGAGTATATGGGCATTTTTATTTGGATATTATACAATGTTGATTGCTTGTTGCAACAGCAAAATTTTTATGGAGGTTATATCATTTATGAACAACAAGAATTCAAAGGTTAAAAAGATTGTAATAGCTGCAATGGCTGTAATCTGTGCTTTTTCATCAGCAACAGCAATTACAGCAGGCGCAAAAACCACTCAGTATAAGCATACTGTTTGTGTCGGTGGATATCCAGGCGGTAATGATGCTACTTGGCTTTCAATTAAGAAGAACGGTACTTATACCTATGATTTATTTGATGGATATCCAACTATTTTTAACAAAAAATCCAGCACAGTAATAAAATCAAGGGTTGAACATAAAGATAAGAAAGATAGGACTTATTATCAATCTTATACTCTTAGGAGTAACTATTCTGCGCCTGTACAAGTAAAATATGGCAATCTAAGATCAGGAAGTTGGCGTGCGGATTATAGATATGTGAGTGGCGGTGGTTGTAGAGCTAATGTTACAACCATGGAAAAATATTAATGAATTTATGGAGGTTGCCATATATATGGTAACCTCCATGCTTAGTAAATAAGTTAAATGTAATAAAAGTGTAATAAATGACATCTTGATATTGAATTTTAATTGATAGAAATTATAATTAAAATATAAATTATAATTTAAATATAACATAAAACATACAACAGGAGTTTGGCGATGAAATTAACGAATGTGAATTTTCTTGCAAAAGCAAATGCCAAGATAAATAAAAATGAAAAGGGAATAAAAATTGTTTCCGCATTGCTTGTAATATCAATAACCTTGATTTCGGCATTTTCAATTACCGTCACAAAAGCTGTAAATGAGTATAAAGAGGATTATCGTGCAAGAACACTTGAGGTTGACCCTTGGTTAAGCGAACTTGACGATAATGTTATAGAAAGTATTAAAAATACTGAGCATGTAGTTGATATTTTTCCTCTTGAAGGAATCAGAAATGAAGCTTTTAATATTGTTCAGTCCTCGGATGAGGACTTACAAAAAATGATTGATCAAGAGAAAAATAATTATTTAAATATTTGGTCATTGTTTAAAAATGAAAAACGCAGTGTTATTGCAGGAAAAACTCTTGATGAATCCCCTGTGTTAAGCTGTGTTGTCCCGAGTGATTTTTATCCTTTTGAGGTTGAGAATGAAAATAAAAAGCCTGATTATATTGACGGGGAAGGTCTTATAGGAAAAACGATAACTGTAAAAGCGATTAATAATATGTTAATTCAACCTTATAATATTGATGGTTCATCAGAAAGTGGTTCACTTGAATTGCCTGCAATTGAATATAAATTAAAGGTAGTGGGTACTTATTATCTGTCACCGACCGAAACAGGCTATTATGATTCGATTTATATTTCAGAGGAAACAGCTACGAAAATATTAGATGACGCACTTACAAAAGGCGGATATTCAAAAGATAACGAAACCACTGTCGGCAAGTGGTGGAATGATTTATCGCTGAGGACTCACTATGTTGTTGTTGATGATTTTGAAAATATTGAATCGGTATATAACGCACTCACCGATATGAATGTATGCTGTGCCGATGACTCCGAACTCGGAATACAGGACAGCATAGTAAACGCTTCAAATATATTCAGCTTTGCAAGCGTATTTCTTATTATTTCAACAGTGTTGCTTTCTGTGATTATGATTATACAATCAACAGCAAACGCACTTTCACTTCGTAAATCCGATATAGGCTTGCTCAAAGCGATAGGTTATAGAAACAGTCAGATATTTGCCTGCCTTTACTGCGAACAGCTTAGAGTTACATTTACCGGATTTGCGGTTGGAACAATTATTTCGATTATAGTTACGGCTGTTTCAAATTTTTTCTTTGTAAACAGAAATTTCATCGACCGTCTGTACATTATCAATTGGGGAACTTTCGGAATTTTGCTTGCAATTTCGTTTTTGATAGTAACAATAGTTCCGCTGATATGTCAGCTCATAGCATTACGCAAGCTGAATAAAATTCAGCCCAAAGACGCAATGAATGAATAATTTTTGAGGGTGAAATAATGAAATCAATAGAATTGAAAAATGTTTCTAAAATATACAATAACAAAGTAACCGCCGTGGATAATGTATCGTTTACATTGTCAGAGGGTGAATTTGTGGCTGTTATGGGACAGTCGGGCAGCGGAAAAAGCACTCTGCTCCAAATGGCAGGTTTGCTTGACAACTGCACCTCAGGTCAGATTTTGATTAACGGCAAAGATGTGTCGTCACTAGGCAAAAACGAACTTGCCGACACAAGAATGAATTCACTCGGATTTGTCTTTCAGGCATTTCATCTCAATCCGCATCTCAAAGTTTTTGAAAATATAATGGTTCCAATGCTCATAAACGACCATTTCAAAAACAGAACCGAAATGAAAGAAACTGCCGAATTGCTTGTGCAGAAAGTCGGTCTTACACACCGCATTGATCACTATCCGAGGGAACTTTCAGGCGGTGAACAGCAGAGAACCGCCATTGCAAGAGCACTTGCCAATAATCCCGACTTTATCCTTGCCGATGAACCTACAGGCAACCTTGACAGCAAAAACGAACGTATGATTTTTGAAGAGTTGAAAAAACTTACAGAGCTTGGCAAGGGCGTTCTTGTTGTCAGCCATAATGATGCCGTAACCGATTTTGCAGACAGAATTTGCGTTATGAAAGACGGCATTTTAGAGGAAAATTAAAATGAAAAATAAAAAACTCGGTATGCTTGTTAAAGCCTCAATTCTTTCACGAAAAGGTGCAACAATATTTTTTTGTTGCTTTATGGTTATTGCAACCATTCTCGTTCTTGTGTCGGCAGGAGCGGTTATGCCGCTGAAAAATAATATTGACCAAAACATAAATAATCATATTCTTAACAGAGAGTTGAATTTTGAGATAAACGAAAATACTCCTCAAAATGAAATTGACGATACAATTTTAAGCATAAAAAGCATTGAACACATAACGTGTGTTTATAACGTGCCTGCCGAACTTGATGTGTCGGAAACTTCAGGAGTGCTGTTTTCAGCTTACACACTAAGTTATGTTCACGAGGGGTATAACCTTAAAATAACAAGCGGAAGAGCTTTCAAAGAGAATGAAGAAAATGTTGCAGTTGTTCCCGAAGTTTTAAAGGATTTTAACAGCGAAAGTCAACGAATCAATAAAATTGACGGCAAAACGCTTGTGGGCAAAAACCTTGTTTTCGCTGATGAATCGGGCAAGGAACATAAGCTTAAAATTGTCGGAGTGTATAACACATCTGACCCGATTTTTACAGGCAATCAAATTCTTATTCCACGCAACAGTTTGATTGAGTTCAATAATGAAGTTATTGCAAATGCCAAAGGTTCGACTTCAATAACTTCCGATAAGGCTTATAAAATTCTCGTTGATGATGCAAAAAATCTTGAAAGTGTACAATCCGAGGTTTCCTCATATTGCGAACCGTATACAATGGACTTGAACTTTGATTCTCAGTCATACAATATCGCACTCATAATTATTATAGGTTCAATTGTATTTTTTGCATTGTTCGTAATTGCGGGACAGTATATGTTCGTCAAGAGCAATATAAACAGACGAACCGAAGAGCTTGCTTTGTATCGCTCACTCGGTTACAAGTCTAATCAACTTTTCTATATAATATTTGCGGAATATTTCCTTATCGGAATAATATCAATTGCAGTCGGTACAATTTTGGCTGTGTTACTCGATATATTACTTATAAATCCGTACCTTATGAATCTTGTGGGCAATACAATAATGGAAATGACCGTGAATGTTTCGGCTGTTTATGTACTGCTGTTCCTCGTGATTTATTTGATTGTACTTGCAATCGTCAGCATTTGGGCAGTAAAACGCTCTGAAAAAACGGATTTAAGCGTGTTGCTTAGAGAAAGATAATTCTATAGCAGAAATAAAACTCTATATTATTATTTAAAGCAGAAATTCTGAAATAATTCGGGATTTCTGCTTTTTTTAAATTTCATTTAAAGTTTGTAAATTATTATATAGACACGGTAAAGAAAAGGTAAAGACAGGGAGGTCTTACAATGGGCGTTAAAAATATATTCAAGCGTTACGAACTTAAATTTATGCTGACAACACAGCAGTACATTAACAATCCGAAACCTATAAAAACATGAAGCCCCCACACATTTTCGTGTAGGGGCGGTTTTCTTATAATTAATATCTTTCTCCGACAGCAACAATGACACTTCTGCCTGCCATATTAATTCGTTTGTCATAGAGAATAACATTTCTGTCCTCAAGGATTACATCCTGAGGCTCGTTGCCTGTGTTTACATAAAGTTTCCAGTGGTATCCTTCGGGAAGGTCGGGAAGCTCAACATTTACATAATCCCAATAAGCATTGACGCCAAAGTAAACAAACTCATCAAGCCCCTGTTGTTTAAGACTTGCACCGGCATACATAATACCAATCATTCTTGTATCATCGTAATATTTGGCACTCCACGCAACATTTGAATGGATGCTGACAGGCGGATAACTGCATGTTGACTTGCCTCTGCTGTCTGTGATAATGTGGAATCTCTTTCTGAAAGCAATCATATATTTAAAAAATTCAAATACATCCTTATGCTTTTCTTTTCTTGTCCAGTCAAGCCATGAGATAATGTTATCCTGACAGTAAGCGTTGTTGTTGCCGAACTGAGTGTTGCAAAATTCATCGCCTGCAAGGAAAAGAGCAGGACCCTGACTGCACATAAGAGTTGCAAAGGCATTTTTAACCATTTTTATACGAAGATTGTTAATGTTGTAATCATCGGTTTCGCCCTCTGCACCGCAGTTCCAGCTGTTGTTGTCATTAGCACCGTCAGTATTGTTCCAGCCGTTTTCAAGATTGTGCTTTTCGTTGTATGAATACATATCATAAAGAGTAAATCCGTCATGACAGGTAAGAAAGTTTACCGACGCATTGTAGCCCCTGTAGGTAGGGTCATACAAATCTCTTGAGCCTGTAATTCTCTGAGCCGCATCCCATGCAAGGTGGTTGTCGCCTTTAAGAAATCTTCTGAGGTCGTCACGGTATCTTCCGTTCCATTCAGCCCATCTGTTCCATGACGGAAAACTGCCGACCTGATAAAGTCCGCCTGCGTCCCATGCCTCTGCAATAAGCTTTACTCCGCCGAGAATCGGATCAAACGCAAGGCTTTTGAGAAGCGGAGGCTTATCCATAGGAGTACCGTCCTCGTTTCTTCCCAAAATTGATGCAAGGTCAAAACGGAAACCGTCAATGCGGTATTCTGTTACCCAATAACGCAGACAGTCAAGTATAAACTGCTGCACAATCGGCTGATTACAGTTGAGAACATTGCCGCAACCGCTGAAATTGTAATACTTTCCGTCCGGAGTGAGCATATAGTAAATGTTGTTGTCAATGCCCTTGAACGAGAAATACGGTCCCATTTCATTGCCCTCTGCCGTGTGGTTGAACACAACATCAAGGATAACTTCAATTCCGTTTTCGTGAAGCTCACGAACAAGCTGTTTAAGCTCTCTGCCTTCGTGATGATGCTCGTGGTCGCTCTCATAGCTTGTGTTCGGAGCAAAAAAACATACGGTGTTATAGCCCCAGTAATCGTAGAGCTGACGCCCGTCATAATTACGATACGAGCCCATTTCGTCAAACTCAAAAATAGGCATCATTTCAACGGCATTGATGCCCAGTCCTTTAAGATAGGGGATTTTTTCACGGATACCTGCGAATGTGCCTTTGTTTTTAACGCCTGAGGAGCCATCCTGGGTAAAGCCTCTTACATGCAATTCATAAATAATAAGCTCTTCAAACGGAAGCTTCGGCTGAGTGCAGTTGCCCCAGTCATAGTCGCTGTTTACAACTCTTGCCTTATAAACACCCTCATGCTCCTGTTTTTTACCCCAGCCGCTCTGACCGATTACAGCCTTTGCGTATGGGTCAAGAATGTATTTCTTTTTATCAAAAATAATGCCTTTTTCGGGTTCATACGGACCGTCAAAGGAATATGCATACTCAAAATCAATCTCATCAAGACCGAACACGAGCATTGAATAGGTGTTGCCAATTTTGTAAGAATCTGGAAATCTGAGCCTTGCATACGGAATTTTTGCATAAGGTCTGAATAAAAGCAATGTACACTCAACGGCATAAACCGAATGAATAGTAAAGTTTACACCGCCGGAAACGGTTGTTGCACCGTTTAAAAGAAAGTTGCCGGGTCTGACATCGAAACCACCTACATTATCGGTTGGCTTTAAATCCCTCAACATAATATTTAATCCCCCTAAGTTACTCTCAAAAAAACAAAAATTCAGTCATAACACAACATATGTCTATTTTATCATATTATGTGATTTATTCAACACACTATTTGCAAAAATATAGTCAAATCTTGTTATCAAGATTAAAAAGCAGTATTTTTACACAAAAAAAGACCGGAATAAAAAATATATTCGGTCTTTTTAATCATTTGCTTACGCTTATTGTCAACCTATAAAAGTAAATCTGTCTGTTTTTCTGCCGTCAACATCAACTTTTTCGGCAAACATTTCGACAGGTCTTGCCCACACTTCACTTGTGTTGTGGAGATTTCTGTAAATTACAAGTTTTTCACCTGTTTCGCTGTGGGTTGCAAAGTTGATAACCTCATATTCGCCACCCTTGAAATGTAGGTAAATACCCGGCTTGATTTCTTTTGTCGTATTTTCGGCATTGTCTGAATTGCTTTCACAGCAATTTTCTGTTTTAACAGCTTTATCTGAAGTTTCTTCATTTGCAGGAGCTTCGTCAATTTCAGCTGCCCTGCAATCTGTATTGTCTGCATTGAAATCAACCCTGAAACTTCCGTCATTAACAACAAGAATTCTCGACTGATACGGCTGCATTTCAATTTCATAGTAACCGTTTACATCAATAACTTCGTTGCCGTTGAGAACATCTGTAAGCTTTGCGTTGCAGCCTGTGTCAAAACCGATTCTTTCAACACGGTCTGTAAGGTTGAATGCAACAAAAACAGTCTGATTGTCGGTTTTTCTTCTGTATACAAGCTTTTCATTCTGAATATTTATGTTTTCAAAATCGCCGTACTTGAGAGCTTCGAGTGCAAGTCTTACTACACCGAGTTTTTTGATATGCTCAAGAAGTTCATAGTTCGGATTCGGAATGGAATCAAGGTCAAGACAGGGACGAAGCTCATAATCGCTGTAGGCAGTTCTCATACCCTCAATGCCGAATTCACTTCCGTAGTAAATTGACGGTACTCCGGGCATTGTATACATCATTGTGTAAACATTGTTGAGATGATTTTTGTCTTTAAGCATACTTGCAACACGGTTTACATCGTGGTTATCAACGAAATTATATGTGTAGATGTTTCTGTAAATACCGCCGTTAGCAAACTGTCTGTTAAGAGAATGAGCAATTTCAAAATAGTTGTGGTCATTATGGCTTGAATAAATGCCTTTGTAGCATTCGTAGTTTGTAACCGAGTCAAGCACATCGGGATTTGCCCAATGATTGTAATCACCGTGGGTAATCTCACCGTAGAGCCAGAAATCGGACTTTTTCTCTTTGCAAACATTTTTTAATTTCTTGAAAAATTCAATGTCAATGCAGTCAGCCGCATCAAGGCGAAGTCCGTCAATATCAAACTCATCAATCCAAAATCTTGCACAGTCAAGAAGATAGTTTACTACCTCGTCATTGTGGAGATTAAGCTTTACAAGGTCGTAGTAACCTGCCCAGCCCTCATAGCTGAAACCGTCATTATAAGGACTGTTGTTCCAAAAGTTTAAATTTTCAAACCAAGACGCATATCTTGAATTTTCACGGTTCTGCTGAACATCTTTGAAAGCAAAGAAATCTCTTCCCACATGATTAAAAACGCCGTCAAGCATAATTCTGATGCCGTTATCGTGAAGTGTTTTGCAAATTTTTTTGAAAGATTCGTTGTCACCGAGCCGACAGTCGATTTTTTTATAATCAATAGTATCATAGCCGTGTTTTGAACTTTCAAAAACAGGGTTGAAAACAAGTGCGTTTACCGACATTGACTTCATATGGTCAATCCAGCCGTAAATTTTGTCAAGTCTGTATTCCTGTTTGAAATCATTCTCCTTTGGTGCTCCGCAAAAACCGAGCGGATAAATATTATAAATTACGGATTCATTTATATATCCCATTATATTATCTCCTTTTTGCACAGAATAAAGCAATGTACGAATGCAGTGTTTTGTGTACATTAGTCATAATTATAACACTAAAATTTCTATTGTGCAACTGAATAATTTGTGTTACAATGTAACATATTGATGATTTAAAATGATTTTAAAAAAATCTCGGAGGAACAAAATGCTCAAAATACCCGAAAACAAAACAAGAAAAAAATTAAGGATCACACTTTGCGTGCTTTATCTCGTTGAAATCGTACTCTGTGCGTTGCCGTATTTCCAGTACATTGATGGAAAAAATGTACTCCATTCTTATTCCGTATTTGATATTATGTCTGTATGGGGACTCAGCGGTTCAAATGATGCGGTTTTTAAGTATTCGCTCTTTATGCCGATTTTCTTCATTATTCCGATTGCAGGATTTTTCTTCTGCGCTCTTGACAAAGAACGCAATATGAAGAATATCGTTTCAATCATCTGCTGTCTGCTCGGTGTACTTTCAATTATCACAATGGTAAGCTATACAATCAGCCTTGCTTCTGTAATTGCACTTCTTTTGTACATTCTCATCTGCTTTCTCACAACACTTTCAATCTTTGCAAGATTTACCGACAAAGATGCTACGAAAGCTCCTGTTAAGCAGAAAAACACAGACCCGAACAGGGAAGTGTAATTTTACAAATTAATAGTTGAAAACGGAAAATTGAAAATTTCGGTCGGGAACACAGTTTGCTTAATGCAAAGCATTGTTTTCCCGACTTTATTTTATAAAATTAAAACACGGCAGTTCATTATCTGAAATGATTGCCGTGTTTATTTTTGCCGATTTTATTTTTAAAATTCCGTCAGAACAATGTGTGCCTGAGAATTATCGAGGACTAACGGTTTATCCATATCAACTCTCTTTAGTTCTCCGTAGAGTCTGCCGAAAATTACGGTTGTTTTGTCCATATATGCCGCCATAGCCTCGCCTTTTACGGTGAACGGCTTGAATGTAATGTCAACTGCCGAATATCCCGCCTTAAAGTACCACGGTCTGTCAAGCTTTCCGCCTGTGCTTTTAACATTTATCTGCGACAATTTTACAAGATGACCGTCTGTGAAAAAGCAATTTTCGTTGCCGTAACGGTTGTCACCGACTCTGCTTGCAAGGCAGAGGGAAAAGCGTTTTCCGTCAATAAAGCAGTCGGAGCTTAATCTCTGATAATTATGCTTTCTCGGTTTTGAAAAGCGTGTCCAGTCAAAGTAAGCGTTTGTGGTTGTTTCGTTTAAAGAATATTCCATACCGCCAACACGGATAATTCCGCCTGCGACAAATTTGGGAACAAAGCGTTTGAGATAAAAATATTTTCTGTCTCTCTCAAACGGTGCAATTTCGTTAAGACTTTCGCCCGCCGTCTTTTTGAGATTAATGTTAAAGTAAAGATTTTTTATGCCGCCAAAGTCGATAAAATCACATTTTAAAAATCTTCCGTTCGGTGTGTTTGTTAACTGTAGCTGAAGTCTTTTGTCCGTGTACAAAAGCTCTCCCGAACTGCCCGATTCGGGAAGCTCGTTCTTGCTGAAAACAAATTTCTTTACAACACAATCATAAATCACACCGCCTCTTTTAAGGTCGGCAACCGCAATTTTTACCGCAAATTCCATGCCTAAATTTTCAACCGAAAGATAGAGCGAAACCTCTGTGTTGCTTATGAAATAGCAATCTCTTTCGCTGTGTTTTCCGCTTGTTTTGCTCTGTTCGCTGTTATATTCAAAAACAGGCGTTCTTGCCCAGCCTGCACACATAACCTCTCCGTTTTCTTCAAAAACATTATGCTTTTCGGTTATCTCATGTTGCAAAACAATCCCTCCGTGTTCTCGTTTTTAAAATTTTCCATAAAATCACACCATACAATATACACAAAATAATTATGCTTTTCAAGAATTATAACAAAACTGTAAATTTCGTTTTCTGCCGTCAACGGTACATGTACTAATTTTCTGATTTCATGAATAATCTGTAATAATATCATATACCTGTGAGGGCGGTTTTTATGAAGAAATTTGTCATTTTGCTTTTAATCTGCTTATGTTTTCTGCTTTGTTCATGCAGTGCCGACACATCGGGATATCAAAACGAGCTTACCTGCACAGACTGGAGTGCAGAGCTTGACGGCGGCGGAAAGATAAACCTTTCATTTGACGGCGACAATGCGTCTCTTATTATGATGAGCGGAAAAGACAAGGCGGAGCTTTGCGGAAAATATGTTGCCGATGATACAACGCTTGTCATATTTGTGCCGAAACTTTACCGAAACTACACCTTTGAATATATTCCCCACGGAAAAAAGCTTGATTTGTCATACAACGGTTCAAAAATCACGCTCAGCCGTGCCGATAACACGCAAAAAACCGAGTAAATCAGCCGTTCAAAGTTTCTTATGTACATTTTGAGCGGAATACGCAGATTAACGAATAATTTTATTGATAAATAAAGTTGTGTGTGTTATAATGTTTTAAGCTATGTTATTATGCCATTTTTGGATTTTTTCGGAGGTATTGTTTTGGTAGTGTTTGGAATTGATCCCGGATATGCCATTGTAGGTTGGGGAGCAATCAATTTTCAATCGAATACATATAAAACTCTCGGTTACGGTGCAATTGAAACCGTTGCCGGAACTGATTTTAACAAACGGCTTGAGTACATCTATGACGAAACCTATGCTATTCTCAACAGATGTCGCCCCGATGCTCTTGCAATCGAAAAACTTTACTTTCAGACCAATCAGAAAACGGCTATCAATGTTGCTCAGGCAAGGGGAGTAACCCTGCTTGCGGCTCAAAAACTAAAAATACCAATCTTTGAGTACACCCCTCTTCAGGTCAAAACGGCTGTAACGGGATACGGCAAGGCTAAAAAACCGCAGGTTATGGAAATGACCGCAAGGCTTTTAAAGCTGAAAGAAATTCCGAAACCCGATGATACCTGTGACGCACTTGCAATTGCAATCTGTCACACACAGGCGGCAGGCTCACAGCTCAGAAGAGTAATGTACGGAAAGGGACTTTAAATATGCTTTATTCCGTAAGAGGAAAACTTATTGCAATAGAATCAAATGCGGCGGTAGTAGAGTGCGGCGGTGTCGGCTATATGTGCCAGACAACAATGAACACACTCAAAGCCGTAAAGCTTAACACAGAGGTAACGCTTTACACCTACCTTAATGTAAGGGAAGATGCGGTTGACCTTTTCGGCTTTGCAACAAAGGCAGAGCTTGAAACCTTTAAAAACCTCATCAGCGTAAGCGGTGTAGGTCCAAAGGCAGGACTTGCGGTTTTGTCGGAGCTCAGTCCCGAACAGGTTGCAATGGCAATTGCCTCCGATGACCTCAAAACAATTACAAGAGCACAGGGAATAGGCAAAAAAATTGCACAGAGAATTGTTCTTGAACTCAAGGACAAGCTTGCAAAAGCGGCTAAAGAGGACAGTTCCTTTTCACAGGCGGCACAGAACAGCGTTAATGTTTCAACGGGAAATGTTCCGAAAGCAATCGAGGCACTCGGAGTTTTGGGTTATTCTCCTTCGGATGTTTCGCCCGTACTCGCAACACTCGACAGCGCCTTGCCTGTTGAACAGCTTATTTCGCTCACATTAAAACAGATGGGAAGACAGTAACATATGAGTAAAATGGAATTCTCGGATGAATTTGATTTTGAAAACAGAATAACCGATACTTCCGAAATTCCCGAAGATACGGTAGAGAGCGACAACCCTCTGCGACCGAAAACACTTTCGGAATACATAGGACAGGAAAAGGCAAAGGAAAACCTCAAGGTTTTTATCGAGGCGGCAAAAATCAGAGGCGAAACCCTTGACCATGTACTGCTCTACGGCCCTCCGGGACTCGGTAAAACAACTCTTTCGGGAATCATTGCGAATGAACTCGGTGTGTCAATGAGAATAACCTCAGGCCCTGCAATTGAAAAGCCGGGCGACCTTGCGGCATTGCTTACCAACCTTAACGAGGGCGATGTGCTTTTTATTGACGAAATTCACAGACTGAGCCGTTCCGTTGAAGAAATACTTTACCCTTCAATGGAGGACTTTGCAATTGACATCATCACGGGTAAAGGTCAGATGGCGGCTTCGTATCATCTGCCGTTGCCAAAATTTACACTTGTCGGAGCAACCACAAGAGCAGGTCAGCTGACCGCTCCTTTGCGTGACCGTTTCGGTGTGGTGTTAAGACTTGAACTCTACACTCCCGAGGAGCTTGCACAGATTGTTGAAAGAAGTGCCGGAATCCTCGGAATAAAAATTGAACATGACGGTGCGCTTGAAATTGCGTCCCGTTCAAGGGGAACACCACGAATTGCAAACCGACTTTTAAAGCGTGTGCGTGACTTTGCACAGGTTATGTCAAACGGCGTCATCACACTTGAAACCGCAAGAACAGCACTTGACAGACTCGAAATTGACGAACTCGGTCTTGACCGCAACGACAGAAGAATGCTTGAGGCAATCGTTCGTTTTTACAACGGCGGTCCTGTCGGACTTGAAACACTTGCGGCGGCAATCGGTGAAGAGGCTGTAACAATCGAGGATGTCTATGAACCGTATCTTTTGCAGATAGGTTTTGTCAGCAGAACACCGAGAGGCAGATGCATAACTGCCGAGGCTTGCAAGCATCTCGGCTGTGAATTTCCTAAGGGCGTTGTAAATGCACAGCCCACACAGCCGACTCTCTTTGGTGACAGGGAGTCATAAATCAGTCACAATATGAGTGTATAATTCAACAGAGTGCAAGGCTTTTACTTGGGTTATACCGAAAATTTCAGTTTTGAAAATTTACAATCTACAAATTATTTAACGGAGGAATATATATATAATGGGAAGATTATTCGGTACAGACGGTGCAAGAGGTGTTGCAAACGCAGAGCTTACACCCGAACTTGCAATGAATATAGGCAGAGCGGCGGCAATGGTTCTTATCAGCGATGAGGTTGAACACCCCACAATTTTAATCGGTAAGGACACAAGAATTTCAGGCGATATGCTCGAGGGCGCACTTATTGCAGGACTTTGCTCGGTAGGTGCAAATGTTCACATTCTCGGGGTAGTTCCTACTCCTGCGGTTGCTTATCTTGTAGGCAAATACAATGCCGATGCAGGTATTATGATTTCCGCATCACACAACCCGTTTGAATTTAACGGTATCAAAATTTTCAGCTCTGACGGATGCAAGCTCCCCGATGCCCTCGAAAACAGAATTGAAGAAATCGTACTTGACCATGTTGTTCCGTATGCATCCGCAACAGATGAAAATATCGGCAGAGTAACATATGATACAGAGGCGGCTGATTTGTATATTGACCACCTTGTTTCGGCAGTTGACTGCGACTTTGAGGGTATGGAAATCGCCCTTGACTGCTCAAACGGTTCTTCTTCAAGAACAGCCGAAAAGCTTTTCACAAAGCTTGGTGCAAAGGTTCATATGCTTTTTGACGAGCCTGACGGTGTGAATATCAACCGTGACTGCGGTTCAACTCATATGAGCAAATTGCAGAAGTATGTTCGTGAACACAAGCTTTCATGCGGTCTTGCATTTGACGGTGACGCCGACAGATGTCTTGCGGTTGACGAAAGCGGAAACCTTGTTGACGGCGATTACCTTATTGCAATCTGTGCAAATGATATGAAGCAGAGAGGCGTACTCAAAAAGAATGCCGTTGTCGGAACAATTATGACAAACATGGGCTTTAACAAGTTCTGCGAAGAAAACGATATGCACTTTGTTTCAACAAAGGTTGGCGACAGATATGTTCTTGAGGCTATGATGCAGGAGGGCTACAATATCGGCGGCGAGCAGAGTGGTCACATCATTTTGCTTGACTATGCAACAACAGGCGACGGTCAGCTTTCAGGTGCAATGATTCTCAGCATTATGAAGAGAACAGGCGAAAAGCTCAGTCAGCTTGCAAAGATTATGGAGCGTTTGCCGCAGGTGCTCATTAATGTAAAGGTCAGCAGAGAGGGCAAACTCTCATTCTATACAGACAGGGAAATCAAGGCTGAAATCGAAAGAGTGAGCGAAATCCTCGGTGACAGAGGCAGAATCCTTGTTCGTGTGTCGGGAACAGAACCTCTCGTAAGAGTAATGCTCGAGGGTGAAAACCTCGAAGAAATTCAGAACCTTGCGGAAGAAGCCGCACAGGTAGTAAGGGAAAGACTTGCATAATGCGATTATCTGATAAATGGAAAGATTATGAACTTATAGATACCTCTGACGGGGAAAGACTTGAAAGATGGGGAGATATAATCCTTATCCGTCCCGATCCGCAGATTATCTGGTCAAGCGAAAAGAAAAATCCTCTTTGGTATTCGGCACATGCCCGTTACCACCGCTCAAATCGTGGCGGAGGAAGTTGGGAGCAGTACAAAAAAGTTCCCGACCGCTGGACTGTAAATTACGGCGACCTCGTTTTCAACATCAAGCCTATGGGATTCAAGCACACGGGCGTGTTCCCCGAACAGGCAGTTAACTGGGATTTTGCCGCAGAAAAAATAAAAAACGAAAACAGACCGCTTAAAATTCTCAACCTTTTTGGTTACACAGGATGTGCGACTCTTGCGTGTATGAACGCAGGCGCAACCGTTTGCCATGTTGACGCATCAAAGGGCATGGTTCAGTGGGCAAAGGAAAATGCCGCATCAAGCGGTATTGCCGACAGACCTGTCCGTTGGCTTGTTGACGATTGCGTAAAATTTGTACAGCGTGAAATCCGCCGTGGCAACAGGTATGACGGAATCATCATGGATCCTCCGTCATACGGCAGAGGTCCGGGCGGTGAGGTCTGGAAACTTGAAGAACAGCTTTATTCACTCGTAACCCTGTGCAAACAGGTTCTCTCAGACAATCCGCTGTTTTTCATTCTCAATTCCTACACAACGGGACTTTCTCCCGCTGTAATGGAGTATTTGCTCGGAGTTCTTTTGCAGAAGGACTTCGGCGGAAAAGTATCAAGCGATGAAATAGGACTGAAGGTGAGCGACACGGGACTTGTATTGCCGTGCGGCTCAACCGCAATATGGGAGAAATAATAAATGAGCTTTATTTCACTTGACAACATCAGCTTTTCATATTCCGACATTGAAAGCGGTCAGCCGTATAAAAATGCGGTTGACGGTGTTTCTCTCAATATCGAAAAGGGTGAATTTGTTGCCCTTCTCGGTCACAACGGATGCGGAAAGTCAACTGTTGCAAAACATCTCAACGCAATGCTATTGCCGGATAAGGGCAAAGTGTATGTTGACGGAGATGACACATCAGATGAAAACAAGACATATGACATAAGAGAAAAAGTGGGACTTGTACTTCAAAATCCCGACAACCAGCTTGTTGCAAGCGTTGTTGAGGAAGATGTTGCTTTCGGCCCCGAAAACCTCGGAATACCGCCAAAGGAGATTCGACAGAGGGTTGACGATGCCCTCAAAGCCGTTGATATGTACGATTACCGTGAACACGCTCCGTTCAAGCTTTCGGGCGGTCAGAAACAGCGTATTGCAATTGCGGGAATTCTTGCAATGCAGCCGCAATGCATAGTTCTTGACGAACCCACGGCAATGCTTGACCCTAACGGTCGTGACGAGGTAATGACAACGCTTTTAAAACTCAACCGTGAAAAGAATATGACGGTTGTCCTCATCACACACTATATGGAAGAGGCAGTCCTTGCCGACAGAGTTGTCGTTATGGACGCAGGAAAAATCCTCACTCAGGGTACACCAGAAGATGTTTTTTCGCAGGCGGAGCTGCTCAAAAAGCACCGTCTTGATGTTCCGCAGGCAACAGAGCTTGCATACAGACTCAGGGGGTGCGGAGTGAAATTTGACAAACTTCCTCTCAATGCAGAGCAATGTGTAAAAATGCTTGAGGAGGTGCTGTCATGAGCAAGGTGCTTGAACTGAAAAATTTAAGCTATGTTTACGGAACAGGCACTCCGTTTGAGAAAACCGCTGTCAATAATTTGAGCCTTTCAATTGAAAAAGGCGAGTTTATCGGCATTATGGGACACACGGGCTCGGGCAAGTCAACACTTGTTCAAATGCTCAACGGACTTATGAAACCAACTTCGGGACAGGTCCTTCTTGACGGCGAGGATATCTGGGCAAATCCCAAGGATATCAGAAAAATCCGTTTCAAAGTCGGAATGGTATTTCAGTATCCCGAATATCAGCTTTTTGAAGAAACCGTTGCCAAGGACATCGCATTCGGCCCTACAAATATGGGCAAGAGCGGTGCAGAGCTTGAAAAAGCGGTAAATGACGCCGCAAGATTTACCGGACTTAAAGATGAACTTCTTGAAAAATCTCCGTTCGACCTTTCGGGCGGTGAAAAGAGAAGGGCGGCAATTGCAGGCGTTATAGCAATGAATCCCGAGGTTCTCGTTCTTGACGAACCAACCGCAGGTCTTGATCCTATGGGCAGAGATGTGCTGTTGAGCCAGATTGTGCAGTATCACAAGGAACGCAAAAACACCGTTATCCTTGTATCCCACAGCATGGAAGACATTGCAAGGGTTGCCGATAAGATAATCGTTATGAACAAGTCAAACCTCGTTATGTTTGATAAGACAAAAGAAGTTTTCTCAAAGGGACGAGAGCTTGAAAAAATAGGACTTCGAGTACCGCAGATAACAAAGATTATGCTTGAACTGCGTGAAAAAGGTTTTAATGTTCCCGAAGGAATACTTACTGTTGATGAGGCAATGGACTGTATTTCCTCACTGCTTGACAAGGAGGGTAAAATATGGTAAGAGATGTTGCGTTCGGTCAGTATTTTCCTGCGAACAGCGTAATCCACAAATGTGATCCCCGTGCAAAGCTGATTATGCTTGTCGGATTTCTCGTAATTATTTTCTGTACTTTTAATTATGCTTCGCTTGCACTTGTTGTGCTTTTTACCGCACTTTTTGTTGCGGCAAGCAAAGTGCCTGCAAAGTTCTATTTCAAAAGCATGAAAGTAATTATATTTATTATAATAGTAACCTCAATTCTCAATGTATTCTACGGTTCGGGTGATCCGCTTGTACAATGGGGAATTTTCAAAATTACCTTAAACGGCATTAACAGAGCAATTTTTGTTTCGGTAAGAATCATATGTCTTATCCTTGCAAGCTCCTGTCTTACATTCACAACCTCTCCGACAGAGCTTACGGACGCAATCGAAAGACTGATGAAGCCGCTTGCAAAACTGCACTTTCCCGTTCACGAGATTGCAATGATGATGTCGCTTGCTTTAAGATTTGTTCCCACACTTCTTGAAGAAACCGACAAAATTACTCAGGCTCAAAAGGCACGAGGTGCCGATATGGAGTCGGGTAATATTATTCAGAGGGTAAAGGCGTTTATCCCTATTCTTATTCCGCTTTTTGTTTCGGCATTCAGAAGAGCCTATGAGCTTGCAACAGCTATGGAGTGCCGTTGCTACCGTGGCGGAACAGGAAGAACACGAATGAAAACTATTCATATGGCAAAGCGTGACTATGTATCTTTTGTAATGGTCGCACTTCTAATCGGCGGAGTGATTTTATGCAACATATTCCTGCCTGCGGCAGTTTAAGAAATCTTCTTCTCACAATTTCATATGACGGAAAAGAGTTCCACGGCTGGCAGATTCAACAGAACGCAATGACGGTTCAGGAGGCTTTTCAAACTGCTCTTTCTAAGATTATCGGTGATGACTTTGAAGTAAAGGGATGCAGTCGCACAGACAGCGGAGTTCACGCAAATATGTACTGCATCAGCCTTAAAACAGAGCATCCCATAAAGCCCGAAAGGCTCAAAGCCGCACTTAACCGCTGGCTGCCGCTAAGCATTGCTGTTCTTGACTGCAAAGAGGTTGCACCGGATTTTCACGCCCGCTATTCCTGCACAAGCAAGGAATATATCTACAAAATCTGGAACAGCGAGGTGCGAAATCCGTTTCTTGACGGATACGCACTTCATTACAGATACAAAATTGACGAAAATCTGCTCGATAAAGCCGCTCAGGCATATGTCGGCAGACACGATTTTACTTCCTTTTGCACGCTTGATAACCGTGAAAAAGGGGATATGACCAGAAATGTAAAAGCCTTTTCGGTAACCCGTGAGGGTAACCTTGTTACAATGAAGGTTGAGGCTGACGGCTTTTTGTACAATATGGTTCGTATTATGGTGGGAACACTTCTCAGGATTCAGCAGGGTAAAATTGCTCCCGATGAAATTCCCTCCATTATAGAAAAGAAAAACAGAAAATATTCGGGTCCCACCGCACAGGCTTGCGGATTGTACCTGAATCGTGTGAATTATGAAAATGACAACAGTTCACAAAAAAGGAGTGAACGCTGATGTTTAAAAAATTTAAAGGACATTATTCAAAACGAAAGACACATAAAACTGACAGAGATGTAATGAGCTATGAGGATATGCCTCTTGACGATTATGAACAGGAAAAAACCGAAATGTCGCCGCAGGCTGTCAAGAAAATCGTACTCGGTGCGTGTATTGCCATTGCTGCAGGACTTATAGTTTTTGCCTTTGCAAACCGTGACAAGCTCACATGGGAGAACATCTCAAACTGGTGGACTTATGATGTACTCGGAAATGCAGGTCACGGCTATCCCGTTGACATTATCGGTTCCGAGGTTTCATCGGGCAACTTTGCAGTGTCACAGGGACATGCCGTGTATGCGTCGGACACCTCGTTCGTAACCCTTACAAATTCGGGTACAGAGGTTGCACGACTTCAGCTTACACATTCAAATCCCGTAATGAAAAACAATGAAAACAGATTTCTCACATACGGAATCGGCAGTGCAAGCTATGAGATAAGCAGTTTTGACGAAACGCTTTACTCAGGCAATGCCGAAAATAAAATATACACAGGTGATGTTGCCTCAAACGGTACATACTGTCTTGTTACCGAGGATAACGGCTATCTTACAACGCTATATGCCTACAGCAAAAATAATAACAGAATTTACAAATATTCTTTTTCGGAGTATTATATAACATCGGTAGCAATTAACAAGGACGGCTCCGGTTGCGTTGCCACAGGTGTGTCAAGTGATAAGGGTTCAGCGGTAACGGGCGTTTATGTGCTTGATTTTTCACAGGAAAAGCCTGTTTCAACCTACGAAATTTCGGGTGACAGCGTGCTTGATTGCAAGTATCTGACCTCAGATACGGCGGTTCTTGTGGGCTCACAGGCAAGCTATATTGTTAAAAAAGGTGAAAAGAATTACAAAACAGTAAGCTATGAGGACAAAACTCTTTCAAATTACTGCTTTAACACAGATACTTCAACCTATACAATGGCTCTTTCAAGGAGCGGTGACGGAAGAAGTGTTGCTCTCATAAGCTATAACAGTAACGGCGAGGCACAGTACACAATAAATACCGAACACAAAGCCGATTCGCTTTCTGTCTACAAGGGTACGGTTGCAATCCTTGACGGAAATGTTGTTTACGGTTATAATCAAAATGGTGATTTGCTTTATTCGACAAATTCGGGAACCGGTTCAAAAAATATTGTGCTTGCCTCGGACTACACCGCTTACATTCTCAGCGTAAATCAAATTAGGTTTATTGACCTTGACAATGTATCGAGTGACGATACTGCTCAAACTTCAAAACAGGAGTAATAGATTTGGTTGCAGATATAATTATTATTGCCGTGTTTGCGCTTTTGTTTTTTATTGATTTCAAGCGTGGCATAGCAATTACAATTCTCAATGTTGCAGGTGTGGCTCTCACGGGCTTTCTTGCATATCACATTTCAAATTTTCTTGCATCGTGGGTTTATACGGCATTTGTTCAGCAGACCTTAACAACAAATCTGCAACAAATGATTGACACTCAGGGCATCAACTCAGCCATTGCAAACAGTTTTTCGGCTTTGCCAAACTGGGTTATGGGAATGCTCGGATTCTTCCTTTCAATTTTCGGATTGGATTCAAGTGTCTATACAAACGATTTTCAGGTTTCGAACTCTGCCGCAACGGCGGTGTCAGCTTCGGTGGAAAATCTTATTCAGCCGGTTATCACAGGAATGTTCCGCTTGGTTATCGGTGTAGTTATTTCAATAATTATCTTTATAATTATAAAAATTCTTGTTAAAAAACTTGCAAGAGTGTTTAAAATACCCGTGGTGAAACAGATTAATAAGCTTCTCGGCGGTGTGTTGGGACTTGCGGAGGCGGCAATCCTTGTATTTTTTGCCGTTAATATCTTTTCGGGAGTGCTTGAGTTTTCAAATCCCGAAATGCTTAATAACCCGATGATTTCGGGTGCTGTTTTTAAATTTTTCAGCGTTGCAGTCTGAATGAAGAAACAGGAGGGAACAGTAATGGAAAAAGAAAAAGATGTGTGGAGCTTTAAAACATCCGATTTGGTTACTATACCTAATATTATAACTTATGTAAGATTTGTGCTTATAATCCCGTTTGTATATTTTTTCCTTGCGGAACAGTATATATATGCGGCAATATGTATAGGTTTGTCGGGACTTACCGATTGCTTTGACGGAATGGCTGCCAGAAAACTCAATCAGGTAACTCCTCTCGGAAAAATCCTTGATCCCATTGCAGACAAGGTAACGCTTTTTGCGGTCGTTATCTGTATGGTGATTTATGTGCCTATGGTTCTTCCGATTCTTGTGACGCTTCTGGTCAAAGACCTTCTTATGCTCATCGGCGGTGCTGATTTAATAAAAAAAAGACTCACTCCGCCTTCTGCAAATTGGTACGGAAAGGTCGGAACAATTATTTTCTACTTTTCCGTATGTCTTATCGTATTTCTCAAGGCCTTTTTTGCCTACGAAAATATGGTGCTTGATCTGATATTGCTTTCGGTTACAGCCGCATCCATGTTATACGCTTTGTATCGTTACGGCAAAATCTATTTTGCAATGATTAAGGAGTACAACGAATCACTTAAAAAGACAGCTGACATTAAAAATAAATAAATTCCGACAAATAAATATTGAATTATTTGTTAAACAGTTGTATAATTCTTATATTACCATGACAGCAAATGTGCAATTTGGTGTCCTAAAAAGGAGTATGCTATGCTTTGTACAAGATGCGGAAAACGGCCTGCGGTTGTTTTCGTTTCAAATAATAATTCCAAAGACGCCCCAACGGCAGGTTATTGCCTTACCTGTGCAAAAGAGCTTGGAATCAAGCCGGTTGAGGATCTTATCAGCAAAATGGGTATCTCGGACGAGGACCTTGAAAATGTTCAGGATCAGATGAATACCCTCATGAACAGTATGGGTGACGGCGATATGTCGCAGCTTATGGAACAGCTTGGTGCGGATAACCTTGCCGAGCAGATGGGCGATTTTTCTAAAGACGGTGACGGCAGTGAGGATGATGACTTCTCTCACGGTGCACCTGCATTCCCTGCATTTTTCAACAGTATGTTCGGCGGACAGAACAACAATGCGACAAATCAGGATAATAATAAAAAGGGCAAAAAAGAGAAAAAAGAAAAGAACAGAAAGCACATCAATCTTTACTGTGAAGACCTCACACGCAAGGCGAGAGAGGGCAAAATCGACCGCATTGTCGGCAGAGACAGCGAGATTGAGCGTGTAATTCAGATTCTTTCAAGAAGAACAAAGAACAATCCTTGCCTTATCGGTGAACCCGGTGTAGGTAAAACCGCTATTGCAGAGGGGCTTGCTCTCCGCATTGCCGCAGGAAATGTTCCTCAAAGACTTAAAAACAAGGAAATTCAGCTTCTTGACCTCACATCACTTGTTGCAGGTACTCAGTTCAGAGGTCAGTTTGAAAGCAGAATCAAAGGACTTGTTTCCGAAATCAAGGAGAACGGCAACATAATTCTCTTTATTGATGAGGTTCACAGCCTTGTCGGCACAGGTGACAACGAGGGTACAATGAATGCCGCAAATATCCTCAAACCGGCTCTTTCAAGGGGCGAAGTTCAGGTCATCGGTGCTACAACATTCAACGAATACAGAAAATATATCGAAAAGGATTCTGCTCTTGAAAGAAGATTTCAGCCCGTAAAGGTCGGCGAGCCTACAATTGCTCAGTCAATTGATGTTATCGCAGGCGTAAAAGGCTATTATGAGGCACATCACCGTGTAATTGTTGACGATGATATCGTTCGCAAGACGGTTGTCCTTTCCGAAAGATACATAACAGACCGTTTTCTTCCTGACAAAGCAATCGATCTTCTTGATGAAAGCTGTGCCTGTGCTGCTCTCCGCAATAAAAACATGGAGCGTCACGATAAGCTTGAGGATGAAAGACAGAAGCTTCTTATCAGAAAGGACGCTCTTACAAATGCCGATGAGGTAAACTACGAACAGCTTGCCGAGGTCAACACAAGCCTTGCAAGAATTGACAGCGACCTTAAAGAAATTGACCCTGAAACTCTCGTTTCAAAGGTTACAGAGGAGGATATCGCCAAGGTCATCGAACTCTGGACAGGCATCCCCGCATCAAGAATCAAGGAAAATGAGCTTTCAAAGCTTGCCGACCTTGAGAACGAGCTTAAAAAGAAAATTATCGGTCAGGACGAGGCTGTAAAGGCTCTTGCGTCTGCAATCAGAAGAAGCAGAGTTCAGATTTCGCCTCGCCGCAGACCTGCATCATTCATCTTTGTAGGTCCTACAGGTGTCGGTAAAACAGAGCTTGTAAAGGTTCTCAGCAAGGAACTTTTCGATACCCCCGAAACTCTTATCAGACTTGATATGAGTGAATTTATGGAGAAACATTCGGTTTCTAAAATTATCGGTTCACCGCCCGGATATGTCGGTTACGATGAGGCAGGACAGGTAACGGAGAAAGTTCGCCGCAGACCTTATTCGGTTCTCCTCTTTGATGAAATCGAAAAGGCTCATCCCGATGTTCTCAATATTTTGCTCCAAATTCTTGACGAGGGCAGAGTTACAGATGCTCACGGTAGAACAGTAAACTTTGAAAATACTGTTATCATTATGACATCTAATGCCGGTTCTGCATCAAAGGACAGCGCATTAGGCTTTGGCAAGACTGAAGAAGATGCCTCAAAAGAAAAGGTTATGAAGGCACTTTCCGAGTTTCTCCGTCCTGAATTTATCGCAAGAGTTGATGAGGTTATTGTATTCAACAGCCTTAAAAAGGACGATTTTGTAAAGATTGCAGACCTTATGCTCTCTGAGTATGTACCGACTCTTGAGGAAAAGCACATCAAATTCACATTTGACGAAAAGGTTTGTCAGCTCCTTGCAGAAAAGTCATGCAACGGTGCAAGCGGTGCTCGTGACCTCAGAAACACAATTCGCAGAGAGGTTGAGGAGAAAATTGCAAACGCAATGATTGAGGCAGGTGCAGGCGGTGTTACTGCAATGCACCTTACAGCCGAAAACGGTGAGCCTGTTCTTCAGTCAATCTGATTTTTACGGTAAAAGTTAACACATAAAATTTCCGCATATCGGGCAGTCATCACGATTGCCCGATTTTTTGTATGCAACATAATTCTATTAAAGAACAATAATACACGGCGAGCCACCGTACCCTGTTCGTGTAGATAGTTTGTAATATCAAAAAACATATTGCATCATTACTTTCGGGAGTCCAAATAACGCTCATACGGTTGGATTACACAGACAATTGCAATGTTACGCTCGGGCATAATTTGTTTTGCATTATACAAACTGTCTACACGAGAGAAAAAAACACAAGAGAAAAAAACGGCTGTGTACATTATGCTACACAGCCGTTTTTTGAAAATAAAATGAAAGAAAGATTAACCTTTTACAGCACCTGAAACAACACCCTCGATGATGTATTTCTGACATGCAAAGTAGAAAATAATAATCGGAACGATGCTCAGTACGATAAGCGACATAATAGCGCTTGTATCCGTATGACCGTAACTGCCGTTAAGATACTGAATGTGAATCGGAATAGTCTTGTAATCCATATCAAGAATAAGATAGGGGAGAAGGTAGTCGTTCCAAATCCACATTGTTTCAAGGATTGCAACCGAAATAAAAGTAGGCTTCATAATCGGAAGAACAATACCGAAGAATGTTCTCAAAGGACCTGCGCCGTCAACATCTGCGGCTTCCTCAATTTCAACAGGAATTGATTTAACAAATCCCGAGAACATAAATACCGCAAGTCCTGCTCCGAATCCGAGGTATATAATCAAAATACCCCACGGAGTTGTAAGCTTGAGACTGTCGGCTGTCTTTGAGAGGGTAAACATTACCATCTGGAAAGGAACAACCATTGAGAAAATGCAGAAATAGTAGATGATTTTGCATATACGAGAATTTGAACGCTGCAAGTACCACGCACACATTGATGTGCAGAAAAGAATAAGCACAACACCGCCGATTGTAATGAAGAAGCTCCATACAATTGACTTCCAGAACGGATAGTTGCCGTGGAACATACCTGTCATATAGCTTTGAAAGCCCTGAAAACTGTCTGCATTCGGAAATTCAAAGATTGCACGGCTGATTGCCGCATTGCTCTTAAAGGAGTTCATCAGTACAATGAAAACGGGAGCAACATAAAATACTGACACAATAGAGAAGAGGATTGTTAAAATTCTCATTCCTGCGGTTTGTTTTTTCTTTACAGGCCTATCCTTAGCCTTTGCTGCAACTTTTGCCATTACTGCTGAACCTCCTTTCTTCTTGTGAAGTAAAGCTGAATAAGGGCAATGATAACAACAATTACGAAGAAGATAACGCCCTCAGCCTGACCTACGCCACGAGAATTCTGGTTAGCGTAGAATGTATTGTAAATGTTGAGAGCCATCATTTCCGTCTGATAAACCATTGTACCGCTTCCCTGTGATACAATACCCGGAGCACCGCCTGTGAGGGCAAGGTTCTGGTCGAACAGCTTAAATGAGTTTGTAAGTGTAAGGAATGTGCAGATTGTGATGGAAGGCATCATCATAGGCAATGTAACATTTGTAAGCAGCTGCCTTTTGCCTGCACCGTCAATTTTAGCCGCCTCATAAAGATCATGAGGCACGCTCTGGAAACCGGCAATGTAAATAATCATCATATAACCTGCCTGTTGCCAGCACATAAGAATTACAAGTCCCCAGAAGCCGAAGTTTGCGTTAAGCGCAAGGTTTGTTCCGTAATACTGAAGAATACCGTTAAAAATGTACTGCCAGATGTAGCCGAGAATGATACCGCCTACAAGGTTAGGGACAAAGAAAACAGTTCTGAATACATTTGAACCCCTGATTCCGAGCGTGAGTGCATACGCCACAAAAAACGCAATGAGGTTAATGAGTATAACCGATACTATAACAAACAGTACCGTAAACCAGAATGAATGTAAAAAGCCCTCATTCTGAAAGGCTTTGACATAGTTTCCGAACCCGATGAATACTGCATCGCTTGTTGTTCTGAATTTACAGAATGAAAGGTAAATGCCGTTAAAGAACGGATATACAAAACCTATAAGGAAAGCAGCAAGAGTAGGAAGAACAAATATAAGAAAATAAATTTTTCTTTTAGGTTTTCTAAACATAATATTTTGCCTTTCCGTTCATAAAAAAGGGGGGCGGAATGCCGCCCCCCTACCGAACCTGTTAAATTAATACAGAAATTTTACAATCAGCCGTTAGCCTTTGCATATTCTGTTTTCCAACCCTGTACAAATGCAGTCTTAACAGCATCCCAGTCGCCTGTGCCTGCCGCATACTGTGTAAGAGCTGTACCAACGCCGTTTTTCCAATCTTCACTTGGCATTGTTGTGAAGTTCCAGCTTACCGGAGTTTTGCCTGCTGCTGTGAGCTCGTTATCAATCTTAACAAACACATTGGTTGCTTCCTTAGCATTCTTGAAAGGAATTACAAAGCCCATATCATCAGCAAGAGCAGATGTACCTGTTTTGTTTGTTACACACCAGTTCAAGAATTCAAGAGTAGCTGCCTGATCGTCAGCACTTGCCTTGTTGTTTACACACCAGTAGTTCTCTGAACCTGTGCAAAGACCCTGATTAGCTTCATCGCCTACGCCGATGTAAATCGGGAGCATGCCGAGTTCGTCGTCCTTCATACCTGCCTTGGTAATTGTTGAATATTCCCAGCTGCCGTTCTGGAAGAATACTGCTTCGCCTGATGTGAACTCAGTTTCAGCGTCTGTACCCTTCTTGCTTGCGAGGTCTGCAGGCTTACATGTTGAATCTGTGATGTAGAGATCCCAGATGTTCTTATAGTTTTCAAGGTATTTACCCTCGATAGCGTCTGTTGATTTGATGTTCTTATCCTTGTACTCAAAGTAGATAGGAAGGTTAGCAAGGTGAGTTTTGAATCTCCAGTCAGATGAAGAATCCATACCTGCTGATGTGAACGCACCCTTAACGCCGAGCTTATCCTTATTCTTCTGGATTTCATCGGCAACAGTCTTTAACTTCTCAAAGCTGTTGATGTCTTCAATCTTTTTAACCGAAGCAAAGTCAGAATCGCAATACTTCTGGAGAAGAGTCTTGTTGTAGATAATGCCGTATGTTTCAATTACATAAGCAATACCGTAAACCTTGCCGTCTTCTTCAAGCGCATAATCCTTTGAAGTAAGCTGATTGTAAATTTCTGATGAACTGAGGTCTGCACAATAGTCTTTCCAGTTTGCAAGACCTACAGGACCGTTAACCTGGAAGAGTGTAGGAGCGTTGTCCTTGTCCATCTCTGCTGTAAGTGTTGACTCATAAGTACCCTCGGCAGCTGTCTTAACAGTTACCTCAACACCTGTTTCGTCCGTGTACTTCTTAGCAAGAGCCTGCCAATCCTTGTCCTGCTCAGGCTTAAAGTTAAGATAGTAAACTTTACCGTTTTTTGCGTTGCCTGCTGCATTTTTTGAATCATCTTTTGATGAACCTGATGATGAAGAACCGCCGCAGCCTGCAAGAGCAGTAGCAGTCATCATACCTGCAACTGCAAGAGCTGCAGCTCTTTTGAGTGTTGATTTTTTCATAGCTTTCACCTTAATTAAAAATATTTATCCGCTAAACCCGGATATTGGCGAGAGAACAACATTCTGTGTTCTCTCTATTGCCACAATCATAACACACTATTTATGAAAATACAATAGATTTTTTTAAAAATTTTCTCTGTGATTAGTCAAAACGAAGGTATTGACCAAATGTAATTTCAAAATCAAACAAAAAACAACCGCATATTATCTGAGTTTTTTGACTTATTTGTCAAATAAGAAATATTAAAGTAACATTAAAGTTACAATATTGTAACCTGTCAAATATGGTCATTCTATTGAAAATGACAAGCGTTTTGTGCTAAAATTATGTCAAATTTGTTTTTTAAGAAGGTTACTTTAACAATTATGAAAAATTTCAATCAATCATCACTTGCACGATTTTTCACCCGATTTCCTAAGCTGTTATTTGCGGGATTGATGTACTCAATTCCGTTTGCCGTATTTTCCGGAATATTCATTCTCATAAGCTTTCTGTCCGGATTCAACAATGTAATATTATGGAGCTTGGGTATAATTCCTGCAATGCCGTTCTATTCCGGACTTGTAATGGTGATCCGCAAAATTTCGGTTGAAAAAGAGGATGTAAATGTTTTCAAAACTTTTGTACAGGCATTTCGTGAAAATCTGAAAAAATCAATCTTCAACGGATTTGTCGCCTACCTCATAGTAGCATGTTCGTTTTTTGCAATTCTCTATTACGGAACACTTGCTCAGACAGACATAGTCTACGGCTCTGTCTTTACCATATATATAGTATTCTCAATTGCAATGCTGATTATGCTGTTCTATGTACCCCTGCTAACAATTACCTATGACCTCAGACTCCGTGACATTTATAAAAATTCACTCCTGTTGATTTTCGGTAAAATTCTCAGAAATATTGTAGCACTTGTGCTTGTCGTAATAGTTTCATTCGCAGTATTCCTCGCAGTAATCTATGCAAAGGGTGCAATGCTTGTTATTGCAGTTACTCTCTCGGTAATTTTCTACCCGATGATTGCAACCTATATAATAGTATCCGTAATCGCAAAAGGCGTGCAGGAGTCTGTCGGTTACTTTACAGGTGATAATGTGCAGTATGTCCTTACGGAAGAAGAAGTTCAGCGTGAAACCGAAGCAGTCGAAAACGCAAACTCCGATGATGACTACATCTTCGTCAACGGCAGAATGATTAAAAATCCGGCTAAAACGAATACGAAAGAGTAATTTTTAAAGCACTTTGCAAAATGACCCGACCCCCAAAAGTTAGACCTAAAAAATCTAACTTTGGAGGTCGGTA